>Ga0315280_10001096_pt1 | contig 47871 bp, 39 predicted proteins | sample YL17G06_40_MG_FD_203697 | JGI IMG/M metagenome (GOLD analysis project Ga0315280, IMG submission 203697) | Sediment microbial communities from Yellowstone Lake, YNP, Wyoming, USA - YL17G06_40 | ecosystem: Environmental > Aquatic > Freshwater > Lake > Sediment | place: USA: Wyoming | collected... | reverse complement strand
ACAGACCCTCATGCTCAAGTGGCCTGTTCATAGGCGCAAAGCCATGTTTGTCAATTCTCAAGCCCCACAAAACCATTAAACGCTTGTGGCTTCCAGCCGGTGTTCTAGGTGGATCAAACCAAATGAATTTGGCCCCTTAATTGTGCTGGGCTGCACTCAGGTATCAGAGAATAGCACAGGTCACAGCCACGCCTCACCAAAACCCCGCCAAGCTGCAACCTTGAAACCTCAAACGTGAAACCCGAAATCGAGAACAGTGGCCGGTCTTGACAAACCCCGCGGTGCCGGTTGAGATCTCTTTCGTCAACTTATGTCGAGGCGAAGATCGGTCTTTGCCCCGGGATTGGACTGCTTGGTGAAGACGAAACTTTCAGATATTACTCGCCGCGCCGTCGAAGCCTATCTGGCAGACCTGGGCGCCAACGTGCCCGAGCCACTGGATGTCACGCTCCAGACACCCAAAAGACCTGAGCACGGCGACTACGCCGTACAGGTTGCTTTCTCGCTGGCTCGCCATCTCAAACGCCCGCCGCTGGAGATCGCGCAGGGCGTAGTCGCCCACTGGCCGGCCGATCCTCTCGTCACCTCGGTCGAAGTTGCCCCGCCGGGGTTTATCAACATTCGCCTGCGAGTCCAGGGAGTGACCGAGACCGTTCGGGCCATCCTCGCGCAGGGCGATGCCTTTGGTTGCAGCCGACTGGGAGCGGGCAAGAAAGCGCAGGTCGAGTTTGTCAGCGCCAATCCAACAGGGCCGCTTCACATCGGCCACGCCCGCAACGCAATTGCCGGCGATACGCTAGCCCGAATTCTCGAGGCGGCGGGCTATGAGGTGACCCGCGAGTATTACTTCAACGACGCCGGTGTCCAGATGAACAACCTCGGCCTGTCGCTTCGCGTGCGCTACCTTCAGGCCGCCGGCCGCCTGGCCGAACTGCCACCGGACGGCTACCGAGGCGACTACCTGCTCGAAACTGCCTCCCGCTTGCGCGACGAACAGGGCGACGGGCTGGCCGAAACCCAGGGCGTGGACTTCTTCACCTCTTATGCAATCAAGACGATCTTGCGCCTGATCGAGGAAGACCTCCATAGCCTCGACATTCGCTTCGATGTCTGGACAACCGAAACGGCGATGTATCGGGAAGGACGGGTCGAGACGATCATGGAAAAACTGCGCCAGCGCGGAGTCGTCTATGAGCAAGACGGCGCGGTCTGGCTCGGCACTACGGAGTTCGGCGACGAGAAGGATCGCGTTTTGGTCAAAAGCGATGGCACCATGACCTACCTGGTGCCCGACATCGCCTACCACGACCAGAAGTTCGAGCGCGGCTTCGATCTGATTGTGGATGTGCTCGGCTCCGACCATCACGGCTACGTGCCCCGATTGCGGGCAGCGCTCGAGGCCCTCGGTCGCGACACTTCACACGTCCGATGGCGACTTTACCAGATGGTGACGCTCCTGCGCTCGGGTGTGCAGACCAAACTTTCGACGCGCGCGGGTGATTTCGTCACCTTCAAAGAGATGGTTGCCGAGCTGGGGCGCGATGTCGTGCGGTTTTTCTTCCTCATGCGCGAGCTCGACAGTCACTTGGTCTTCGACTGGGACCTCGCTCGCAAAACCGACTGGAACGAGAATCCGGTCTATTATGTTCAATACGCGCACGCCCGCATCTGCTCGGTCTTCGAAAAGGCGGCCAGCATGGGCTATCGCTGGGAAGGCATCGAAGCCAGCCCGCTCGAACGCCTGGTCCTGCCCGAAGAGCAGGCGCTCATCAAACAATTGCTTGCCTATGGCCAGGTGGTCGAGCGCGCGGCCCGCGATCTCGAACCACACGGGCTGACGCTCTACCTTCGCGACCTCGCGGCGACGTTTCACAACTACTTCACACGGGGGACACGCGACCCGGCGGCGCGCGTCATTCAGTCCGACGACCACGATCTGATGCAGGCGCGCATGGCCTTGCTCGTGGCCGTTCGCATTGTCTTGCGCAACACCTTCAAGCTACTGGGGATCAGCGCCCCTGAAAAAATGTAAGGATGAACGATAAATGCTGAACAAGAAACAAGATTCTAAGTACAGCCCAACACAATTAAGGGGCCAAATTCGTTTGGTTTGATCCACCTAGAACACAGGCTGGAAGCCTATACCACCGTCTCAAGGGGTTTCTCTATTGGTGGTATAGGCATCTTGCCTGTTCCTATTGTTGGCCAGCACAAGCCGCTGTGCTCACCGGCAATGTGGGTATGCCGATTTTGATCCCCAGATTCTGTTTTGGTGTACTAAGGAACAGGGGATATTTGGGTTCAATTCATCCTTCATCACTCATCGTTGAAGGATTATGATCAAAGCAGTCTTTTTCGATGTGGACAATACGCTTTACGATTTCGAGCGCGTCCGGCGCTACGGGTTGGGTATCGCGGTTCAGTATCTCTACGAGCGTCTGCCGAACACGCGTGGCCGTGTGACGGTCGAACTTCTCTCGCGCCTGCGCGACCAAGTGGCCGACGAGCCGGACAACCGCGATCTCCCGCTGACGGAAATCCGAACCGAAAGTTTCCGCCGGGCGCTGGCCATGTGCGGCTATGGTGATGAACTGGCCCCTGAACTGACTCGAATCTATTTCGAACACCGTTTCCGATGCGCACGACCCTACGAAGGTGCCCAAGCCACGCTGCCTCGGCTGCGTCGCCGATATGTCCTGGGGATCATCTCGAACGGCAACACATTGCTCGAGGCCGTGGGTCTCGAAGATTGTTTTGACCACAGGATCTTCTCGGAAGAAGTCGGCGTCGCCAAACCCGACCCGCGAATCTTCGAGATCGCCACGAACCGCGTCCCTTGCTTGCCCAAGGAGTTCGTCTATGTCGGCGATTCGATTGAACTCGACGTGATGGGAGCGATGAATGCCGGAGCACGGACTGTCTGGTTCAACCCGCGCGGCCAAACCTACCCGGACGGCCTGGCGCGACCCGATGTCGAAATCTCCGACCTGGCCGAACTGGTCGAAGCCATCGAGCACCTGCGTTAAGAAGACAAAACCACACATTACAGCGATTTCGCAGATTTTGGAATGATCTGTTCAAAGCTCGGCCTTGAGCGCAAAATGACATCGGGACAGACAATTAGGGGCTTGAGGCTTGCGTCTCTTTGGCTCTGTATTACACACTCATAACATCTTGTTTTCTCAGCAAGATTGTGGAGCACTTGTTCGGCTGAGGTCGCAGAGGACCGCAGAGAGACTCATGGAGGCGGTTTTCCATTGCTGTCTTCAGGACTGTCTTCACATTTCTTGATGTCTCGGCGGTCAGGATTCTTATCGGCGAAATCGGTGAAATCTGTGGTCGCTCGTTTTTGTTTTGGTTGCGGCTTAGCTGGGCTGTGGAAATCGGGAATCCGAACTGTTTTTAGCTTTCAACCTGAAGATTTGGATGGTAAATGAGCCGGCGAACTGAAGTTTGAATTCCGAATACAAGACACAGAATAGGTAGGGCGCGAGATGGGACATAATTGTCTGGTGACAGGTGGAGCGGGTTTCATTGGGTCAAACCTGGTGGCCGCGCTGCTGGATCACGGCGAGAATGTTCGCGTCGTGGACAATTTTTCGACCGGCAAGCGGGAAAACCTCGAAAGCTTGCTCGACCGCATTGAATTGATCGTCGGTTCGATTACGGAGGAGGAGATTTGTCGCCACGCTGTCGAGAATATGGATTTCGTTTTCCACGAGGCGGCGTTAGCCTCGGTCACACGCTCGGTGGATGATCCTGTTTCGACGGACTGGGCCAACGTTGGAGCAACCGTGCGACTGCTGACGGCGGCCAAAAACGCGCGCGTGCGACGCGTCATCTATGCCGCCTCTTCGTCGGCCTATGGCGATATCGAGGCACCGGTCAAGAGCGAGACCCTGTCGCCACGACCAATGTCGCCTTATGCAGCGTCGAAACTTGCCGGCGAGTATTATTGCCAAGCCTTTCATGCAGTCTATGGGCTGGAGACAATCGCACTTCGCTATTTTAACGTCTTCGGCCCCAACCAGGACCCCTCGTCACCTTACAGCGCCGTTATTCCGCTTTTTGTGACGGCCGCACTGGATGGGCGGAAACCCACGATTTTCGGCAATGGCCGCCAGTCGCGCGATTTTACGTTTGTGGCCAATGTCGTTCACGCCAATGTCCTCGCTTGCCAGGCACCCGCAGCCGCTGTCGGTCAAGTATTCAACATCGCCTGTGGCAGGAGCATTGACCTGCTGACGCTACTGGCCGAGATCGGGGGAATTGTTGGAACCAAAATCGAACCGGTATTTGCCCCGCCGCGGCCGGGCGATGTGCGTCACTCGCTGGCCGACCTGGGCAAGGCCCGCGAACTGCTCGGCTACAAGCCGACCGTTCCATTTGAGGAAGGCCTCCGGCGGACGATTGAATGGTATCGCTCCCACCGAAACCGCTGGTAAATCCAATTTCCAATTTTGGATTTCAGATATTGGATTTTCGATTTCCGATTCGGAACGCCACGGGTATCAGCTTCGGTTTTTGTCTTCTCGGCGTTCATCGGTTGCCGTTCCACCCGGTGGTAATATTGATGCCACGAAGTTTTCTCGGTGGTGTGTTCTCCGATTTTTCTCACTTCCCGCCTCCAACCTCCCACTTCTCTTTTGGCGTTGACTTCGGCAAGGGCGGCTTTGATGTTTCTCGTGGGGCTGGGATTGAAACCCTAAATTCACAGGCGATCGTTTGAAACCTGCCCGCGGGACAATCTGATCCTTCGGCGGGCGGAACGACCAGTCGGGAGGCAAGCGCGATGTATCGCAAGTCTTTTCGCGCATGGTTCGAGTGCATCGCCGGATGCGGGACGACCTACAATCTAAACGAAATCGTCTATCGCTGCGGCAAGTGTGGCGACTTGCTCGAGGTTCGGCACGACATTGACGCGCTACAGCAGAAAAGTCCTACCTACTGGGCCGAACTGTTCGATCAGCGCTACAGGACGGCCGAGTGGCCCTATGGCTCGGCGGTTTGGGGCAAGAAAGAAATGGTCTGTCCCAACGTCGCCAACGAGAACATCGTCTCGATGTATGAGGGTGGCAGCAACGTCTTTTGGGCCGACCGGCTGGGTCACCAGATTGGCGTCGAGGACCTGTGGGTCAAACAGTGCGGCAACAGCCACACGGGTTCGTTCAAGGACCTTGGCATGACGGTGCTGGTCTCGATGGTCCGACAAATGCGCGCGGAAGGCAAAAACATCCCGGCGGTGGCGTGCGCCTCGACGGGCGATACGTCGGCAGCTCTGGCCGCCTATTGTGCGGCGGCGGGCATTCCGGCGATCGTTTTCCTGCCACGCGGTAAGGTCTCGATCCCGCAGCTCATCCAACCGCTAGCCAACGGCGCGATTACGTTTGCCCTCGAGACCGATTTCGACGGCTGCATGAAGATCGTCCAAGAGATTACTGCGAAAGAGACCATCTATCTGGCCAACTCCATGAACTCGCTGCGGATCGAAGGGCAGAAAACCATCAGCATCGAACTGGTTCAGCAGTTCGAGTGGGAAGTGCCCGACTGGGTGATTATCCCCGGTGGGAATCTGGGCAATGTCTCCGCGCTGGGCAACGGCTTTCTTCTCATGCACGAGCTGGGAATGATCACCAAGTTGCCGCGCATCTGTTGCGCCCAGACGGCCAGCGCCAACCCGCTTTATCAGAGCTATCTTCGCGGCTTCGAGGAGTTCGAACCGGTCTTGGCCAAACCGACACTCGCCACCGCCATTCAGATCGGCAATCCGGTTTCGGTCAAGAAAGCGATCCGGGTCCTCAAGCAAATGAACGGTATCGTGGAGCAGGCAACCGAGGAGGAGTTGGCCGAGGCTTGCGCCCAGGCCGACCGAACGGGCCTGTTCACCTGCCCTCACACCGGAGTGGCCCTGGCGGCGCTGTTCAAACTGGTCACCCGCGGTCTCGTCAAGCCCAATGAGCGCGTGATCGTGATCTCGACCGCTCACGGATTGAAGTTCACCGATTTCAAACTGCGCTACCATCAAGGCCAGATCGAGGGTATTTCCAATCGTTTGGCCAATCTGCCGATTGAACTGCCGGCAGACTATTCCACTGTTCGCGACCGCGTGTTGCGCGAAATTGACCGCGTTGCCGCATGAAAGGAAAGGACTGTCCGAAATGAAAGACGTACCTCCTAACGAGCCGATCGGGCTAGGGACCAAAATTGTTCACGCCGGCGAGCCGCACATCGGCCACGAGGGTGAACTGCTGACGCCCATTGTTCAGAGCGCCCTGTTCTGCTTCGAGAATCAGGACGAAGTGATGCGCTATGTGCGCGACGAGAAAAAACGTTACGAATACGCGCGCTATGGCAACCCAACCCAAACGGTGGTCGAGCGCAAAATGGCCGCGCTCGAAAGCGCCGAGGAATCGCTCTTGTTCGCCACGGGCATGAGCGCCGTGACGACCACGCTGCTTTGCCTTCTCTCGAAAGGCGACCACATCGTCGTCGTGGACGACGTGTATAAGCGAACGCGCTATTTCTGCACCGATACCTTGCCGCGATTTGGCATCGAATGCACTCTGGTGAGTCCCGACAGCACTGCGGGCATGATCGCTGCAATCCGGCCCAATACCAAGGCCTTTTTTGCCGAGTCGCCGACCAATCCTCACCTGGGGGTGGTTGACCTTCCGCCTCTAATCAGTGGGTGTCAAAGCCGCAACGTTGTCACCGTCATTGACTCCACCCTGGCCACGCCGATCAACCAGCGCCCGATCGAGTTCGGCGCCGACCTTGTCCTCCACAGTTTGACCAAGTACCTGGCGGGGCACAACGATGTGCTCGGCGGGATCGTTTCCGGCAAATCCCAGCTGATGAAACGCATCCGCGACTTTCAGGGTGAGACTGGCGGGGTGGCCGATCCTCATCAGGCCTACCTGATCTTGCGGGGCCTCAAAACGCTTCAGATTCGCGTCGAGCGAATGAATGCAAGTGGTTTAGCCATTGCACGCTTTCTGGAAAAGCACCCTAAAGTCGAGCGCGTGTTCTATCCCGGCCTCGAAAGCAGTCCCTATTATCCGATTGCGAACAAGCAAATGTCGGGTTTTGGTGGCCTGATTTCCTTTTGGGTCAAGGGAGGCGAGGCCGAGGCGTTTCGGGTCATTGATAACCTCCGCATTCCGCGGATCGGGCCAAGCCTGGGCGGCGTTGAGAGTCTCGTCTGCCATCCGGCGACACTCGCTTTTTACAAAGTTGGCCGCGAGACCCGCGACAAGATCGGCATCCGCGACCAGCTGATCCGATACGCTGCCGGGATCGAAGATGCCGATGACCTGATCGCGGATTTGGATCAAGCGCTGGCGAAGATTTGATGCGGGAAAAAAGGGAACCGCAGATTCCATAGATTTCGCAGATTGAAGAAAACATCTGTATTACAAGTCTGTAGGATCTTGTTTTTTCAGCAAGGTTTTTGCTGGCCATGTTCTGAAAGTTCTTTCGCTTCAACCAAGTACAAATCCCTTTGCCGCTGTCTTTTGCGGTGAAGATAAGTGTTTCTGCTTCTGGTTCTAGTCTGCGGAATCGGTGCAATCTGTGGTTCTGAAAAGCTCCTTGTCGTTTTGGTTGCGGCCAAAGGCCGCGCTGTGCGATCTGTGGTTGGTTTTTTACGGAGGTCTGATCATGAATAGGCGAATAGGGAAGCGGTTCGCTCTTGTGTGCTTCTCTTTGAACATAACAGCTTTGGCTTTCGGGTTCAATCCCCCGACAGATACGGCGGGGCCATTGACGGTTGCGATTGATGCCCCTGACAAAGTTGATGCTCTCGGAAAAGCTTTCGACGCGACGGTCTCGCTGGCGAATGCCGGTTCGGCGCCGCTGGACGTTCGGCTGGAAGTCTGGGTCATTGACGACTGGAGAATCGAAACCAGTCAGGGACAATCAGGGCGACAGATCGAACGCTTGTTGCGTATTGCTGCCGGCGCCAAAGAGAACGTGGCCTTGAAACTGGCCGCCGGGCCGAGAACCTACAATGCCCTCTATCCGATTCACGCCCGCGCCACCTTCGCCGACCCGGTTTCGCGCGACAAACGCCAGGCCCATGCGATCAAGATCTTCGGCGTCGAGACACCACGACCGGCTTCCTCTATGGGAGCGCTCGAAGCCAAACCCGGTCTGACCCCGCTGGTTCGCTACCGTGGACAGTCGGTTGCTCTTCGGGTAGGCGACCAGGGAGCAACGCGCACGCTCGGAGCCGGGTGGTTTGGCTCGGAAGCGGAAACAGGCGCGACTTTCCAAATCTCCTCGGCCGACCGAGGTGGCCGCATGGATTGCCTGGCAATCCATCCGCCATTCCGCAAGGGATGGGGCACAATCTGGGCGGATTATGATCTCATTCTTCCCGACGTGAAACCGATCACGCTGACGTTCTCAACCGCCATCCGCGACATCGGCCCCAACGAACCACCCAGTGACGGGGTCGAGTTCCGCGTCCTGGTAGGTCCGGTTGTGGGGGCGCAGCCCGCCTCAAGGCGGGTTGCGCCCGGCGCTCCAAGAGTTCTTTTCACCCGTTTCACGAAATCGAAAACCTGGGAATCTGCCAGTGTTGATCTCTCCCCGTATGCCGGCAAGCGGATCACGCTCCAGCTTTGGTCCGGTCCCGGCCCCGCACACAACACCGTTTGCGACAGCGGCTTCTGGGGTGCGCCGGCGATTGTGATCGGCTACGTCCAGAAAGCCGCGACGGTCGCTGCGAAGCTTGACCGACACACCGAGGCCTTGCGCCTGGCAAGTCGGGCGCGCGAAGGCTCGGTAGAACCCTGGTCATGGCAAATCAAGAGCGATGCAGGGACGTTTGGCGCCGCGGTCGTACCGGGTGCAATAGGACTGGCCGACGCCGTGATCGCCCTGAGCGGAGGCAAAGGCAATCTGTTTTTCGAAGGATTCGCCATCCAGATTGACGGTGTGGACCTTGCTTCGATCCCGATGGCGGAGTCCGCCCCATGGACGAAAACCCTTTCGCAAGGTCGCGGCAACGTTAATGCGCAATTGCTTTGCGGCGGGCAGGAGACGGAAGTGAATACCGAGATTTGGACCGAAGCCGGCGCCCTTCGGTTTCGATTCTCGATGCCGGGCGTCAAGCGCGACAAGCGCGGCAGCCCGCGTTTCACGCTGCTCGGGCTCGGACAGGCCATATCCGCATTTCAATTCATCGCCAAAGACCCGGTCAAGGGGGAGCAGCAGACTGCGCCCCTACGGTGGCCTTTCGGGTTTACCGGCGCCAAACCCGATCGCGTCTATGCGGGCTTCGGCAACGTGATCGAGAAGCCGGGCAAGTTCGATCTCTCAAGCGATGGCTTTCATCTTTCGACGCGCCACGTCGGCGTGGACTACGACAATGGCCCTAGCGTGGTTCAGGCCAGCGACGTCTTCCCCGACAGGTTGCAGGTGGACGCCGAGCGAGCGCTCGTTCAATTGCAGGTCCACCACGATGCGACGATTTCGCTGATTCCGTCCGAAAAAGGCGCTTTTGCCGCGGCCAAGGTCTATCGCGACGGAATCGCCGGTTTCAAGCCCGCTCCAGGTGTAGAAAAGTTACGCGGCAAAATGTGCCTCGACTATTGGGGCACGAGCTATCAGCACGGCATTGATACGGTCGAGAAACTGGCGCAATACGGCGTCACAGACTGCGTCTATGTCTGGCACAACTGGCAGCGGTGGGGCTACGATTATCGCCTGCCCGAAATCTATCCCGCGCGCGGCTCGCACGAAGAATTCCTGAAGTTGGCGGAGACGTGCCGCAAGCACGGCATCCTCTTTTGCCCTCACGACAACTATATTGACTTCTATCCCGACGCCGAAGGCTATTCGTATGATCACATCATCTTCAACGAAGACGGCACGCCCCAGCGCGCCTGGTTCAACAAGGGTCGCGCCGCGCAGAGCTATCGTTGGCGGCCCGATTCGTTTCAGCCGTGGATGAAGAAGAACATCGCATTGCTGAAAGGCGACGTCAAACCGACCGCCTACTTCACTGACGTATTCACGGCCATCCCGCCGATGGACTATTATGATCGCACCGGCCGCTTCCATCCGAAAACGGAAACCATTCAGCGGTGGGGCGAGTGCTTCGATTACATGCGCGAGCAATTCGGCGGCGCGCCGCAGATCAGCGAAGCCGGAAGCGATCATCTCATCGGCCATCTCGACGGCGGCGAATCGGACCACAACAGCGTGACGCCCGGCAGCCAGGCGCAATGGGGATGGAAAACGCCGTGCGCCGATGCGGAACGCACGCCCTGGCACGACATGGCCTCGCACGGGTCATTTATCCTGTTCGCGGGCGGACTGGCCAGCCGCTACGTGAGCGGGATGGACCAGAGGACTCACGGCTACGGCAGCGACGACTATCTGTCGCTGACGGTGCTGGGCGGGCGCAATCCGATGGCGCAGGGCGATTCGAGCGCCGAGACGATCCTCGCCTATTGGCTGCTTCACGACATCTGCGCGGAATTGGGAAAGCGCCCGATGACCGGCCACGAATTCGCCGAAAACAATATCCATCGCCAGATCGTTCGCTTCGGCGACGACGCGACGGTCAGGGTCAACCGAGGCAAAGACGACTGGACGGTCGCCAGCACCATCTTGCCGCAATATGGTTTTGTGGCGCATGCGCGAATCGTAGGGGCGCAGCCTGCTGCGCCCTCCGAGGTCCGGGCGGAAGTCACCCGGCGCAACGGCGTGGTGTGTGCTTATGCCGAATCGCCAAACGCTCTTGTTGTTGACGCACGACCGCCGCGCCCTTCGCTAATACAAGCCAACACCGAACGGAAGGTCATTGACTTTGGCCCGGTCGTCACGAACGGCGCTTTCCGACTGCTGCGCGAAAAGGATTCGTGCCGGGTCATCGTGCTGCCCGGTTGTCCACCGTCGGAAATCCGATTGCGACTGTCACGTCTCACGGGACAACCAAACCTTCGCGTCTCTCGAATTGAGAAAACAGGCGATGACGGCAACGTGGTTGGCCAGACCGAGTTCCAACAGTCGGGTGACGAGGTCGTTTTCCAGACCCAAACCAGCGATTTTGGCTATTTGATCCCTTGGCGATAGAAAGATCAGAATAGGAAGCCGGTACTGCCAGGCCAATTGTCACAGGCAAGATGCCTGCCCTACCGATTCAGACGGCGTTGGCAAGAGGCTTGTGCTACCCGTTCGAATCTGGAGAGTGACTATGCTCAACATTCGGACCTTTCGTGTGGACGATATTGGCCTTGGGCTGGAACTGTGCCGGCTGGCGGGGTGGAATCAGCTCGAGGCGGATTGGCGGCGGCTTCTGGCTCTCGCGCCCGATGGCGTTTTCATCGCGGAGGAAGACGAGCGGCCATGTGGTTCGGGCAGCACAACGCTGTACGGCACGCAAACGGCCTGGATCGGCATGATTCTGGTGCATCCCGACTTCCGCAAACGCGGCATCGGCACGGCGATCATGGACAAGTTGATCGCGCACCTTCGCGCGCAGAACATCGAAAGCATCAAACTCGACGCCACCGATCTGGGCCGACCCGTGTATCTCAAACTCGGTTTCAAAGACGAGCGGCCCATTCACCGCTACAAAGGCCAACGGCCACCCGGAATCGCCGCTTCGTCCGAGGCACGCCCGATCACGTCGAGTGACTGGCCAGCCATCGCTCGGCTCGACCGAGCGGCTTTTGATGCCGACCGGCTGGAATTGCTGAAAATCCTTAGTGGTGAGGGCGTTACAGCGGTCGTTGTCCCAAGCTCGCCTCGGGAGGAAAACAGGCTGGAAGCTTGTTCTACCGGCGATGTCCACGGATATGGTTTTGCCCGTAAGGGATTCCATGCCTCCTTTCTCGGTCCCGTCGTGGCAACCGACTCCGTGGCGGCTCGGGCTGTTGTCGAGACCCTTCTGGCAAGGCTTGCGGAAGGCGAAGTCTATTGGGATATTCTCACCGACAATGTGGCGAGCACAGAGCTGGCAGAACTGCTCGGCTTTACGGTGGCGCGAAAACTTGTGCGAATGTACCTGGGCGATCGTGTGAACCCCGGCAACGTGAACCTAGTGTACGGGGCGGCGGGGTTTGAGCTGGGGTGAGAAGAGCAACGATGAACGATGAATGATGAACAATGAACAAAAGCAAGAAAAACAAGAATATCGTGCTCTGCCTCCTTATGCTTTCCAGCTGCAATCTTCTTGCATCTGCTGAGAAGATCGAGATCCGGACGGAACCGATGCACGCCACAATAGCAAATGAGTTTCTTTCGTGGGAAATATCGCTTGAGGGGAAACGCGTTCGGACCACCTTGCTTGTCAACCGACGCACGGGTCAGACGACGCCGATTGAAGGCGACGATTTCGTCCTCGAGTTCTCCGATGGCCAGAAGATCAAGAGCGACGAGTTCCAGCTCGAGAAGGTGAACAAGGAAACAGCAAAGTCTGGCGGCAGGAGGCTTGTCCTGCACCTCAGGCGAGGGAATCTCCGCCTCCGATTGGTCACTCTGATCCGACCCGGCGAATGGTGGGCCACGCGACACCTCGAAATCACCGGCGGCTCAGGATCGCTTGCCGCGGTGAGCTTTGGTGAGTGGCGTTGCCGTGACGCTCAAGGGCCTTCGGGGGCGGGAAAGCCCGTGGCCACGTTGGGTTTTCCCAGCGGTTGCGGTCAGCCGGTTTACGCGGCCGACCTTTTTTTCGGCGTCGCGCACCCGGGCGCCGAAAACTTCGCTACCGAAGACGGCATCGCGTGCCGCCTCCCCGCCTACGACAAGCTCGGCGCCGATCAAACGATTCGGACGCGCAACTTCGTTGTCGGAGCCGGCGAGGCAGGAGAGGTGCGACGCGCTTTTCTCGGCTACATTGATGCGGCACGTCCGGTGCCGGCCCGGATGATCTTCCTCGTCAACGACTGGTACTGGAAGGACAAAAGCCGCCCTTTGGAAGCCTTACAGGCTTTAGCCCACGTCAAGCAAGAGAGCGGTATTCCTGTTGATTCCTTCACGCTCGATGACGGTTGGGACTTCGACTGGGACGAGGCCACCGGGCTTTGGGGACGTCTCAATCGCCAACGCTTTCCCGGCGGATGGAAAGCCCTCCGTGCCGCCGGCCGCCCCGCAAACATCGGAATCTCGCTATGGTTTGGGCCAATCGGCGGCTATGGCGACCGCAAGAAAAGAATCGAGTTCGCACGCACACACGGATACGAGATTAATGGCGACAAGCTCTGCCTTGCCGGAGCCCACTACCGCCGACACGTCATCGAGAGTTTTTCGCGGTGGGCCGCACAAGGGATGGACTACATCAAGGTTGATGGATTCTGGCCCAACTGCCAAAGGCCGGATCACGGCCACCCAGTAGGGCCGGGCGGCGCCATCGCACAAATGGATGCACTGATGGAGGTCTTTGCGGCGTGGCGCAAGGCGCGACCCAATCTCGTGATCGGTTACACTTCGGGTTCGAACCCGTCTCCATTCTGGCTCCAGCATGCGGACTTCGTCTGGAGAGGAGGAGCCGACGACAGCCACGCCGGCGTGGGAGACCCATTCGATCGCCACAATACCTATCTCGATAACTGCCTTCAGCTGCACCGCGCAACACAGATGCCCATCTCGGCCTTCGTGACGTTCGATATCGTGCACGGTCGCACGGCGGGCGGAAGCGAAGAAGGTTTCGAGCGGGGAGTCTGGTGGCTGGCCGCGCGAACGTCTCTCCACCACGACTGGTATATCCAGCCCAGCGATCTCAGACCGGCGGAGTGGAAATTGCTGGCGCGCGCGGCACTCTGGGCCAAAAAGCACGAAAAGGCCTTTCGTTGGAGCCGAATGGTGGGCGGCGATCCCCGCAAGGGGGAGATTTACGGCTTCGCGGCCTTGGATGAGGGCATGGGAACACTGGCGCTGCGCAACCCGAGCGCCCAATCCCGCACACTCGAGAGTTCCCTTGCCGATCTACTCGACCTTCCGGTGCGTGCTCGCGCTCACTCCTACCGATTGCATGGCGTGTATGGTGCAACTCAGTCCCTCGAGGGCGAGCGGCCGGCAACAGCACCGCTCCGAGTAAACCTGCCTGCACTGGGAATCGCAGTTCTGGAAGTCGAAAAACAGGAATGAGAAACGAACGTAGGGGCCCAGCATGTGCGCCCCCTGCTATTGTTGGGAACAGGCGACGGCCCCGGGCAAGATGGGGATTGGGGCTAACTCTTCGCTGGACAACATCATCACAAGATCATAGAGAGTGGAAGACAGTCCTGCGGAAAGGGCTATCCAAGAAGCCAAGAGAGGAGAGAATCCGGCCATGAACCGATGGAAGATTATCCTGGCGGCTGGCGCGCTTCTATTGGCGGCGGCTCGCACACAAGGTGGTGAGGCAACGACATCGTCGGTGCAACCCATTCGGATTGCCTATGTGGACCTCGACCGCATCGCAAAAAACTCCGACGCGGTCAGAAATCGGGTCAACACAATCGAGAAGGACCTTTCGGAAAAGCAGAAAAACTATGAGACTAAAGCAAGTGAGTTGCGCCAACTGCGCGACCAACTGTTGAAGCAGGAATCGGTCTTGACGCCGGCTCAGACCGAGCAACTGAAGGAGCGAATTCGTAAGCTGCGTGACGAAATGGACTACCTGGAATATGAAAGCAGCAAAATCATGAGTAATACAAGTCGCGATGTGATCGAGCCGGTTCTCGACCAGGTGCTTGTAGCCGTAGAGCGCGTTGCCAATGCTTATAAGATTGACCTTGTCCTGCGGGGCGACCTGGTGTTGTTCGCCTCCGAACGCGTTGACCTGACCGACACGGTGGTTCGCGAGCTCGACCGTGCGGCCAAGACGGCGCCTGCACCGGTTTCGCCGGCCAGTTCTCCCGCGCGCCGCTCGTCGGAAGAAGAGAAGAAGTTAACCCCCGGCGCGAAACCGGGCAAAGGTCCGGCTTCGCCGGTCCGGAAAACACCAAGAGTTGAAGACGGCTCTCCGAAATGATATAGAGCTCCCATAGATGTTCGTAGAATTGGTTGACACGTTGTTGTTGCATTGCGCGCGTCGCGGGGAGATTTTGAAAAGAAACTGAACGTCGGAGGAGCGAGATTATGTTCAAGTCTGGAGATCTCCATCGCCAGATTCCGGAAATCGTCGAGCAGATCGTTGCGAGCATTCGTCAGACCGAACGAATCAACCATATCGAACGGCGCGATCTGCCCAATCGAGACGAGGTGATTCGCATTCTGCACGACTTGCAGAGTTTGATTCTCCCGGGCTTTCTGCGCCAGCGGCTGTTTCACGCCAACATCGGGTTCTTTGTCGGTGACCTTGTGGACTCGCTATTTGTTCGCTTGAGCGAGGAGGTTGCCCGCGCCTTGCTTCACGAGGACTGCAACAAATGCGGCCAAGAAGCGCCGGGACGAAACTATCCACGCGAGGGCGAAACCATCACCGTCGAGTTTTTCCGGCGCATCCCGAGAATCCGTGCTCTGCTGGAAAAAGACGTTCAGGCAGCCTATGATGGCGACCCAGCCGCCAAAAGCTTTGCCGAAATCGTTCTTTGCTATCCGGGGTTCGAGGCGATCACGACCTATCGCCTCGGCCACGAATTGCTTGTCCTGGGCGTTCCTCTTATCCCGCGCATCATGAGCGAATTCATTCATCACCGTTCGGGCATTGACATTCACCCGGGAGCGACAATCGGAGAGAGCTTTTTCATAGACCACGGCACAGGTGTTGTTATTGGCGAAACCACCGTGATCGGTAACAGCGTCAAGATTTACCAGGGCGTGACGTTAGGCGCGCTCAGTTTCCCCAAGGACGAAACCGGACAGATCATTCGCGGCCGCAAGCGCCATCCGACCATCGAGGATGATGTGACGATCTATGCCAATGCGACGATCCTTGGCGGCGAAACGGTTATCGGCCGCGGCAGTGTTATCGGCGGCAACGTCTGGATCACCGAGTCGGTCCCGCCCTACACGAAAGTCCTGATCGAGACACCCAAACAGCGCTTTGTCACGAAGGGCGAACCTCGTTCGATTTCGTCCTGAGCCAACCCTGGGCGAGCGGCGAGGGCAAAACCGACAAGTGCCGGGATCGTTGGGATGCAAAGTTTCTTCTTTACACAGCGAGGGAATTGGTCGTAAACCGTTGAGCCGTTGGGTGATTAGCTCAGTCGGCTAGAGCGCTGCCCTCACATGGCAGAGGTCGAGGGTTCAAATCCCCCATCACCCACCATTCATCCTACAGCGCCTAGCCGCTCCTCGAGAGCGGCTTTTTCCTTTCTTGGCACCCCGTTGCGGCACCCAGCGGGCCGGAAATGCTGCGCCCGAACCAAAGGAACATCTTCGATTCTGGTGAGTTGCACTTCCCTCTTTTGCCTGGGGGCCAGGGAAAGATTAAAGTCGCTGATCGTGGAGCCGCCGCAGAGTTCGCCGGCGACAAGCGAGCGACCAATACGCGCCTCCAGTTCGCACTTGCAGGAGTAGAAGCGATAACCTCGCGGGCCTCGACCGAAAGGAAGACGTCTTGGCAGCGAAAAGAAGATGCCGTGGCGACGATTGCCGCGATGTATCACGTGATAGGGAATCTCTGGAGCCACCACACGCGCAAATCGAGCCACCCGCCTCAGGCGGGCCCCCAGAAAACCAATCCCAGGATGCCAGTCAAACGGAGATTCATCGCCTGTCCCCGAATCGGCACGCGCAACAAGCAGACCGGTGATATGCAACCAGTTTGGGCGCGACCACGCCTCTCTCCTGAATCGGACTACCGAGATAAGGGTGGCCTCGCCGAAATGGGAGTGCTCATCTGTAGAGGCGCCACCTTGACCAATCTACACAAGTCTTGGGACGCAGATAAGCGATCCTGCTCATCGCAGCGTTGATGCGTGTTGCATTCAAATTAAAATTACACAAGTTGAACGCCCATGTCAGGTTCTCACCAGCCAGCACCGAATACAACGCTGCATAAATTTCGTCTTGGCTGTAACCATACGGACTCAGAGTCACACACGCGCGTATCCACGTTTTGAAAAAATTCTTGTTGATGACCCAGCCAAAACGCTTCGGCAGGTAGACCTCGACAAAGAAAAAATGTTTTGCCATTTCGGACATGGCGGGTTGCTTGGATTCTCCAGATAGGAAAAGAACCTCTGGGCTCTTTCGGACCAATGAATCACAGCGAACTGTTCGCCATGGACTCGCGCGGTCGTATAGTGGGAGATCATCTCAGCCACCGCTTCATTTTTTCCACCTTCCAGGGGGAACGGCGAAGGCTGCATCCGAAAAAGCTCGGACTCCATGCGGTGGCCGATCTCGTGATAGGCAGCCGCTTCCCAGTTCACGGTACCTGGCGTGCCGGGGTCCTTGGGATGCCACCAAACATAGCCGTGATAAAAAAGTGCCTGCCCACCCCACCCCGCGCCCAGACCTGTCGGGTTGATATAAAAATTCTCCTCCGAAGTAATCGGCGGCTCTTTACCGATCAGCTCCACCATGATACTATATGCTTCTTCAAGTCTTGTTGCTAAAGCCATGTTCTTTCCATGACTCCACTTCGGTGCATGAATCTGGAAATGAGCCGTGGGGATATTGTCGTAATCGTATGTGTAAGCGGGATCATACACGGAGCCCTGATAGACCTTGAGACCATCGTAAGGGCCAAGGTTCCAGTCCAAGCGAAACCACGACGAGGACGGAAAGGATCTTGGGATCCTGAATCCGAGATTGTCGCCCCCCACGACAAACGGCGAATTGTAGATTATTGTTCCGCCGGGCTGATCCCACACACTAAACGGATGGCTTATACGCGGAGTCTGACCGTTCTCAGGCCAATACGTCCGCACTTCATTTCCGTAGGCATCTCTCACCGGACCAAGAAGAACTTCTGTTAGGTTTTCGTCTGGAGGATGGGCGAGGAAGTGAAGAGATCGGCTGTACGGCCTGGCCCCCGCTCGCAGAACAAGTGAACGAGAGGTTAGCAAATCTATTCCGGAATAGTGAAAATCAACAAACCAATTGTCTTGAATCCCTTGATCCCACTGGCGAGTACGCGGGTACCAGCTGACAAAGTCCGGAGATAAATACACATCCCCTTGCCCTTCCAGCCAAAAGTCAGTGTGCCACCAATACCGGTACATATCCTCGTTCGGGAAACAGAAAACCCATTGAATCGCGCCGGGAGAGCCATCAGGATTGCGGCCATCAAAGTGGATGTGCTTCAGCGGCAGCGTGCTTGTCCTCACGTACAGGTCCACACCCGGAGTTACAGCGTTGGTAAACACGCAGTACCCTTCATACTGTGTTGTTGGACGCCTCACGAAGAAATACGAAATTTCCGCGCTCGCGTTGGTATCCACGCTGCACACTCCACCATTTGTCATCCCGATTTCGGGCATCAGGCAGTTTGGCACCATTACGCTGGGCGCTGCCAAGATCCTATCCACGTCTGCCAGCGTATTTGAACGATCATAGAAGCGCAAGACAAATGACTTGTTTGGTTTCAGTTCAAGGCTCGTAGTGCTTTCGACCGATACATCGCTAAAGAGGAAGAGGCCTTTCCCGCTATGCCAGTAGTTGAACCGCGTTCCCCCGCCAACGACTACCGTCCACCTCCCTCTGGGAAGGTACAGATTACAATTCCCGGTGGCGTCTGTTCGAGCGAAGTTCCAGGTACCGTCAAGGTAGGGGCACCGAAGCATCCAGTCACTATGATATGCTTTGACATACGCCGCCGGTACCGGCTGGTTCCACTTGTCGAGTACATGTATTTGGAGACTGAAAAATGCAAAGTCCTCCATTCCCGCAGACGCTGGAAAGGGAAACAACACCACGTACAGCGCAAGTAGAGTGCCACATCATTGGAGAGACATTCCGTGCACATCCCGCATTGTGAGACAGGTCATCTATTTCCCGTCCCCTCAATGCAACTGCCTGTCGAACGTGGCGACAAGCCAGACATTGCTCGCTGAACATTCTCAGCAATACCGCGATAGATGGCAGAATTCAGTTCAGCCATTGCACCCACGGAATCTCGGTCAGCTCAAAACACCCTACCATCATCTCTCTCACGGTCACGGTGGCGATGGCCGGGTCGCACTTCGGTGAGCTCAGTCGAATCGAGCTCGCCGCGGGCCGCGTGTCGTCCACGAGAAACTTCCAGTTTTCCTCTCTGGCCGGAATCCCGCCGAGCGCATACCAGAGTTTGCAGCCGCGCATTCCCGCCGGCAGCGCGTTCTGGCGTTCGTTGGCCCGCCGTTCGGCGGGTTAGGGCCAAAGTGGATCGTGACGCTCGAGCGCTGCGACCAGTCGAACATTTGGGCCACTGCTTTTGGAGAATGAGTTTGTAGTCACCGCTTTATCCGCCGTACGGCGGACTGAAGGCGGAACTACGAGCAACCTGTTTGTCGGACTTCAGCGTACATTTAGCGGCGGGCGGGTTTTTGCGTCAAGAGAAAAAAATGGAACCTGCGCGAAAAAATACCGCTGCGTCGGCGCCGCTCCAACCAACGCCTCACCCAAGCACGGATGCCGAGGAGGATACCGACAGGTGCATTGCGGGACAACGAGCGCACTGCGGCTGTTCCCGTCGGCAGGTCAACCGAGGCTTCCTTTTCCGGTTCCATCTTGGTTTCGATGATTGCTTGTTTCCCTTGCTGGGTTGTGACCGGGTTCAGCAGGGCCTTTCCCACACGCTCTATCAAGGGACGGGCGGCGGCGAAGTCGGCTTTGGTGAAAGTGCGGATCGGTGTACCGACCCGGTAGTCCCGATACGCGAACGCACAGTAAAACGGCGGATGATCGAGGGTGACTTCGCAGCTCTTGGCATAGGGAATTGGGAAAAAGGAGACGGCAGACTTCAGCGACTTGTGAGCGAAGGGGAAGGGGATCATCGACGTGCCATTGAAAAGATCCAACATATGCCCCTCATGGCCGGTTTGTCGCTGCCGTCAAGATAGAAGCGGATGATGGTATTGACCTCCTTCTTGCCGCCTCTCTGGTCGGGCATCCAGGAGCGCACGATGACGCCGGGCGCGTGGCGCTCCATGAGCACCCATTCCTTGCGCCCGTTGTTCTCCTCGATTCGCACGAAATATTTCGAGCAGTCCCCGTTGGCGAACTACCCCTCGGGATCATCGGGCGTCTTGGAATCTCAGTTGTAACTGCTGGCCTGTCTCAGGCGAAAATCCGGCGAGGGGAAACGGGCCGCCTGATCACGATCGATCATTTCGGCGAGCAGGGTTTCGATGGTAATGGGTGTCTCCTGCCCATGGAGACGGGTCATTAGTCCCTTACCAATGGAATCGTGAGCAAGTTGCGCATGATTTTGAGTTTAGGCCATAGACAGGTCCGCCACTGCTGGGACGAGAAACAGTCGGCGCAGAGTCAGTGGGCAGGCGATGGCTTTCTGTCCCAGGCGCGTGAGATAGTATTTGTACGTGCGGCCGATTTTTTTGAGCAGGCCGTGCAGGTGGAGCCGCTTGAGAATAGGGCGCGGGCCAGCGCGTTGTGGCCGTTGAAGTAGAACTGCAACCGGAACGGGGCCCACGTCGGCACACGCAAATAACACAATCCCAGGTCGGGGTGAATGAAGTAGAAATAATAGTGCAAACACTTGGCCTCCTTCCCCTTCAGATAGGTTTGGTGCGTCCGTTTATCGTGCCACGGCTGATACGACGGGCACGGCTCCATCGCCGAAAAAATGTGCACCAATCCCGGATGGTCTCCCCGCTTGGCCACGATCTCCCTGATCCTTTCTTCCTTCCGGAAATTCCTGCGCACAATGAACTCGATCTCCAATCGACTCTCCCGCGCCAACCGTTCCGCATTCTCCCGAATCACCTCCCGCAACGGCTCGGCCCAGCGCGGATAATCAAACAACCGAATGTTACACGACCGCAGATACCCCTCCATCGCCTTGGCATGACTGATTTCCGGCAACGTCCCTGTGATCACCACCCGATCCCAATACGACAACACCCCTGCGATCTGCTTCGCGTATCGCTCCCTCAGATTCGCCACCGTCACTTGCTCCCCACTATGTTGGGACCCCTACATAGATCGCGCACCTGGAAATGTAAAGCCTGTTTGGTTCCGGCTTCGCCGGGTTAGGTTTGACGATGACAAGGCATTGGCTCCATTTGCCCCGGAGCCGGCGAAGGCAGCCCTGGAACATTCGATCCGACCAGCGCAATTGAGGGTGCGGATTTTCGTTCTTGAGAACCGCCGCTTGCTGACGCAATATCGTTTGAGGTTACTGGAAATACTAGAGATCGGATTTTTGGCGAACGACAAGGCGAGCAACCAGTGAAAACAGGCATGACATGCCTTAACAAATTCACCTCTACGGAGAGAACCCATGACAAAGTCATCCGGACCAAAGCGAACCATCGCCGCAACACGCCGTGACTTCCTCACCTCGTCCGCTCTGGCGGCCTCGGCCGCAGTGCTCGGCACGCTGGACATCAGCCGCAGCGCCCATGCGGCCGGTAGTGATGTCATCCGTGTGGGCATGATTGGTTGCGGTGGACGCAACACAGGCGCTGCCGGCCAGGCGCTGAAAGCAGACAAGGGCGCTCGGCTGGTGGCTATGGGCGACATCTTCATGGACCGGGTCAAGGCCAGACGCGAGCAGTTGAAAAGCCAGAGGCGCGATCAGGTCGCGGTGGATGATGATCACTGTTTCGCCGGTTTCGACGGCTATAAGCACGTGATCGAGTCATCCGACGTAGTGCTGATTGCCAACGGCGCCAAGTTCCACCCCTTCCATGCGATGGCGGCCATACAGGCTGGCAAGCACGTATTTGTGGAGAAGCCGCACGGCATCGATCCAGCGGGAGTCAAACTGGTGCAGCGGGCCGCCGACCTGGCGAAAGAGAAAGGACTCTGCATCGTGTCGGGCTTGCAGAGCCGCTACCATGAAGGCTACGGCGAGACCGTCAAGCGCATCCACGACGGCGCCATTGGCGACGTGGTCGCGATTCAGGAACACTGGCTTCGGGCGCCCTATGGCTTGGGCCCGCGCAAACCGGAATACTCCGAGCTCCAATGGCAATGCAGCGTCCAATATCGTTTCCGCTGGCTTTCGGGCGACGATGTCCCCCAGACGCTGGTGCATAACCTCGATCGCGCCAGCTGGGTGATGAAGAACCAGGTCCCTGTCAAGTGCCATGGTTTGGGCGGACGATCCACAATGATTGAAGCGCAATACGGCGATGTATTCGACCACCACTCGGTCGTGTATGAATTCGAAAACGGTGTGCCGATCTATGCTTTCTGCCGAACCACAGCGAACTGCTACGGCAACAACTCCAGTCTGATCCTCGGCACGAAGGGCAAAGCCTCGCTGATGAACTGTCGAATCTGGGGCGAGACCAACTGGCGCTGGGAGGGTGAATGCAACCCGTACCAGATCGAACATGATGTGCTCTTCGAGGCGATTCGCTCGGACAAGCCCGTCAACAACGGCGCATACATGGCCCGCAGCACAATGATCGGAGTGATGGGGCAGATCTCTTGCTACACGGGCAAGGAAGTGACCTGGGAGCAAGTCAGCCAGTCGGACTTCTACTATCCGCCCAAGCCGGAGGAATGCCGCGATGACATGGAGCCCCCAACCAAGCCCGGTCCCGATGGCACTTATCCGGTACCTACGCCAGGTATTACCAAGATGATTTAGAGCCTATCCGAAAACCTTGAATATGGGTTGAACGGCGGATGAGGATGCGGGGCCGGGAAGCGATGGCTTGCACTCTTGCGGAAGAGGTGAGACTGATCCCCCGTTCGATTGCCCCCGAGGACTGCAAGCCGGACCCGCAGTGGTTGATGCCGGACGAGATGTGGAGGAGAATTGAGCCCTTGCTGCCGCCAGAGACGCCCAAAGGCGGTCGTCCCGTAGCCGACCGTCGCCGGACGTTGGAGGCGATCTTCCACGTGTTGCGCACGGGCTGCCAGTGGAAGGCGCTGCCGCGTTCGTTGGGGTCGGGCAGTACGGCCCGCGCTTATTTCCAACGGTTGGTGGCCCTGGGTGTATTCGAGCAGTTGTGGCGCGTGGCTCTGGAGGTCTATGACAAGACCCGGGGAATTCAGTGGCAGTGGCAGGCCATGGACGGCACGATGACCAAAGCCCCTTTGGCGGCGAGGCGGTAGGAGCCAATCCGACCGACCGGGCCAAGACCGGCACCAAGCGGTTGTTGCTGACCGATGGGGCCGGGGTTCCCTTGGCCGTAGCGGTCGATGGTGCCAACCGCCAGGACAGCAAGCTGGTGGAAGCGACGTTGACCAGCGTGCAAGGGGTTCCCCCCGATCCGACGACCGAGCAGAATCTCTGTTTGGACAAGGGTTTTGATTATCCCCACGTGGAGGAACTGGTGCGCGACTACACGTACAACCCTCATATTCGAAGCCGTGGCGAAGAGGCCCACGACATGGCCGAATTGCCCGGCTATCGGGCGCGACGCTGGGTGGTCGAACGGACGCATTCGTGGATGAACCGCTTCCGCCGCCTCTTGATCCGCTGGGGGAAGAACAAGGCGAATTTCCTGAGCTTGATCCATCTGGCATGTGCCTATATCACTTTCCGGGCCGCGGGGGTTCTGGGATAGGTCGGTGGCCCGACGGTTTTGATCCGGGCGGTTCTGCTCGTTGACGGACACGTGCAATGTCTGTCGGAAGCGGAAACGATTTTTGGCCATGGTGTCAGGCAGCATGAGCCGACCGAAAACCCCGTGCCGGTTCTCACTCCCCACCGATTCCTATCGCCGGGCAAGTGTCCGTCGCCTTGGAAGAGTACCTTCCTCATGTACTGTCAAAACCTCCAAGCAAGGGGGTTTTCGGATAGGCCCTTAGTACAGCCCAACACAATTAAGGGGCCAAATTCGTTTGGTTTGACCCACCTAGAACACAGGCTGGAAGCCTATACCACCGTCTCAAGGGATTTCTCTATTGGTGGTATAGGCATCTTGCCTGTTCCTGTTGTTGGTCAGCACAAGCCGCTGTGCTCACCGGCAATGTGAGCGTGCCGATTTTGATCCCCAGATTCTGTTTTGGTGTACATAGGAGGCTTCAGCCCGCTAGCTGGCGGGCTTCTTGAACTGGCTTCAGCCATTGCCGAACGAACGGTGCTGGCAAGATGCCCGTGTCACCTTATTCGTGTTTGTCGTCGCTGGAAAAGAGGCGTGCCAGGGCCGGATCAGAACGGATTTCCGCGGCCGTGGCGGCTGGGGCCAGGGCGATTGCGCGTTGTGCGAGATCGCGGGCTTGGTCGCTCTCTCCCCGACGCGCAAGGATCGCCGCCTTTGTCCATAGCGCCGGGACAAAATTGGGGTCGGCATCAAGAACGCCATCCAATTCGGCCATGGCTTCGGTGTCGCGTCCCAGGGCCGCGAGTGCCTCCGCCCGGCCGCTGTGGGCAAGGCGATTATCGGGGGCCTTGGCAAGCGCCCTGTCATAGGCAGCCAATGCGTTGTGGGCATCGCCCAACTTGAGACGGCAGAATCCGATATTGTTCTCGGGCATGCTGAGGCGAGGATCGAGTTGGGCGGCGCGCTCAAAGCAAGCCAGTGCTTCCTGAATTCGCGCCCGATCCATCTGTCCGCCCTGGAGTGCCAATCGGACCTCAACTTCGCCAAGGTTGTTCCACCCGTCGGAGAATTTCGGGTTGAGTTGGACAAAGCGCTCACACCAGCTCAACGCCTCTTTCATCTGCCCTTTTGCCTTGTAGCAATTGGCAACGTTCCAGACGTCTTTGTACGGAATGATGGGTGACATGTTGAACCACCGCACGTTGATCAGCACCGCCAAGAAGGCCAGCCCAATCGCCGCCAGCGTCATGTGCCCGAACCAACGCTCACGGCCCCAATGCCAGAGCGTGGTCAATGCGCCTGCCGCGAAAACGATCAACACGGGTGCCACGGGAAGGCGATAGCGGTCGCAAACAAAAAAGAGAACCGTGCTCACCATGTGCGCGGCAACTCCGAGAAACAGCCAAAGATGGGGCAGAATCATGAGTTTTGGGTGCTGAGGGCTGAGGGCTGATTGCTGACTGCTGACTGCTGACTGCCGTACTGGATTCTCTACGGACCGCCATCGGCACGCCGCAAGCAGGATTCCGAGTAACCCAAGCGGCGCCAGCACCCGGAAATTCCACACCCGATGGATCCAATCGAGAGCGGCCGTGAACTTCAGGGCAAAATAAATGTCCTTGTTGTTGCGAATCTCGTAACCGTTCCAAAACAAAACGATCTTTTTAAGCAGCAGGAGAAAGGTCCGTTCAGGCGAAAGGGCGATCTCCCGCCACGCCTGTCGGAACCAAAAGCGCTGGATTTCGGCGCCATTGAGAGGGCGCCGTTCGATTTTCTCGGCCCTGCGCCTGGCGAAAATCTCTACCGAATCCTCGTAGTCACCGAAGAACTCGTAGCGCAACGGGGTGCTGGCCGTATATCCATCGGCCGTGGGGCGATTGCCGATGTAGAAGTTGATCCCCGCATAGGTGGAAATCGGAACCCACGACCCATCGGCACGGACATTGTGAATCAATGGCGGGACCATCCACAGCACAATCAATCCCACAATGGCACCCGCTCGCTCCAGTGCCTTTTCCCTGCCCCCCCATCGCGAAGCGAAAACCAGTTGTAGCACGAGCCAGCACGCAACCAGTACCAGCACGTTGGGCCGCGAAATGGCGGCTGCTCCTGCCACGACTCCAAACCAGATCGTCCACCGCCAGCGCGGGTCGCCGAGCGAAATCAAGCCGATTAGCACCAACGCCGGATAGAAGAAACACTGAAGCGAGATGTCGAGCATCTCGCCCTCGAAAAAGATCATCGGCGGATAGAAGGCGGCGAGCAGCCCCGCAGCCCATGCCGTCCGTCTGTCGTAGCACTTCTCGGCGATTTTGAAAACCAAAACGCTCGCGACACTGCCCAGCAGGTGCTGCAAGAGTTTGGGAACGAAAAAGTTGGGTCCGACGAGGGCGAACAACCCGCCGAGCAAATAGGCGTAAAGTGGCGCTCGAAAGAAGGCTTGGGGCGATTGAAGCTGGCCGTGGCTGATGGGCAACGCCCATTCGTAGTAGAATTGTTCGTCCAGAAACGGCGCGCCAAAATAGGGTGTTGCGAGCGACTGGACAAGGAATACAGCGCGAACCAGGAAGGCGAGGCCGAAAATCACCAAAGCCGGCGACAGACTGCGGCTTTCATCGTCTATCTGTTTCTCTCTGGCCATTTCTCGAACGACGGCAGTTATTCCTTTCGCGACTGTTCCTCTATGGTTTCCTTGGCCGCTTTCTCATGCGCAACTCTTGCCACATGCTTGGATACTATTCTCTTGCCCAGCGGGGCAAAACTGATCTGGGCGAGTTTGAAATGCTGAAGACCCCAGGGAATCAGGATCAGCGTGAGACATTGAAGAATCCCAACAAGAATATGAGACAATGCAAGCCATAAACCGGCGAAAACGATCCAGATCAGATTAGCACACCCGGTGCCGAGCAACCTCTGTTGCCCGACAAGTTCCGCCCCGATCACTTCTCTGCCAAATGGCCAAGCCGCAAGATTGGCGATTCGGAACGCACCCATTCCGAAGGGGAATCCGATGACCGTTAGGCACATCAGACAGCCGAACAAAATCCACTCGAGCGCCACGAGCCAGCCCCCGAGGATAAACCAGATCAAGTTCATTGAGAAAATCAAAGGAGAAACCTCCTTAGCAAGTCACTCTGTTTAGTACTCCACGGCATACTGCCCACGGCGGCCGTCGAACCGTTTGCTCACCTGTCCAGGCAGAAACCGCTTCGCCTTAGGCAAAACCGTAGTAGCGTATCCCCACGCAGGCAAGCCTTTTCCCTCGCTCATTTTCCAAACGGGAGCATCGCTGAAGTTCACGACATGCGTTGGTTGTAGGGGCGTACATGTCTATCGAATTCGGAAGACCTATTCTTTCTAAACAGCTCTATCGGCGCCTCCAAGTCTTTGAAAATCTGCGAAATCTGTGGAATCTGCGGTTGGCTTTCAATCACAATTCGAGGCCTCGTCGAGAACACAACGAATCGGCAAAGGAGAATTCGGCCATGCGCAAGATGACCAAAGCATTTCTCACCGGCCTCGCGGCGATCTTGCCTATCGCGATCACCATCTACATCCTCTACTGGTTGGGGACATCGGCAGAATCCGCGCTGGGAGGCTTGCTTCCCTCCAAATTCTATCGGCCCGGTATGGGACTGGTCGTTGGGGTGATCGCCATTTTTCTGATCGGGCTATCGCTACAGGCCTGGGTAGTCCGAAGACTTTTCGCCTATGGCGAAAAACTGCTAAACCGCATCCCCGTCGTGAAAACCGTCTATGGTGCCGCGCGCGACCTCATTGGCTTCTTCTCGGAGTCGAAGGATAAAGGGTTGAACCAGGTTGTGATGGTCACGTTGGGCGATAGCAACCTGCGCCTGATCGGTTTTGTCACGCGCGAAGATTTCAGCGCCTACCCGAGAGACATGGCCAAGGCCGACACCATTGCCGTCTATTTGCCGATGAGCTACCAGGTGGGAGGATTCACGGCGCTGCTTCCCCGGTCGGCGGTGCAACCCATTGAAATGTCCTTCCAGGCCGCGATGCGCTTTGCGCTGACCGCCGGAATGTCGTCGGGCGAGAGAGAATGAACCAATCCGATGAAAACGCAATCCGATCGGAATGGAAAAAGTCCAGCCCTGCCGCCGAGCTACAAATGGGCTCTGGTGGGGATGTTGTGGTTCATTTGCTTCTTTAACTATGCGGACCGGTTAGCGATTTCATCGGTCCTCAAACTCATCGGCGGCGAGTTTGACTTCAACAAAAGACAGCTGGGCCTGATCACGGCGATGTTCATGTGGGTCTATGCCATCGCCTCGCCGTTTGCGGGGTCGGTGGGCGACCGGTTTCGCCGCAAGTCGGTCATTTTGGTGGGACTATACGCCTGGAGTTTGATCACTTCGGCGACAGCCTGGTGCCGAAACCTGACGCAGTTTGTGGCCGTTCGCGGCCTGGAAGGCCTTGGTGAGGCATTTTACTTTCCGGCCTCAATGTCTCTGGTCAGCGACTACCATGGGCCTAAGACACGGTCGCGGGCGATGGGGATTCACCAGACCAGTGTCTATGCGGGCAGTATTCTCGGCCCTGCCTTGGCCGCCTGGTTGGCCGGTCCATGGGGGGCGCAAGGGAAGTATGAGTGGCGGGTTCCCTTCTATATTTTCGGAGTTCTCGGTATTCTCCTCGGGTTATTTCTGGCGAGATTCATCCACGAAGCACGGCGCGGTCAGGCTGATGTCGGCCTGATGGCTCAAACAGGATCGCCCCAACCGCCGCCCCGGTCGTTGGGCGAACAAATCCGCGAGCTGCTTGGCTTCATGAGAGCGGTGGTTCGAATCCCCACCGCATTGATCCTGCTGGCAGTTTTTGCAGGGGCCAACTATGTGGCTACTGTCTTTATGGCCTGGGGACCGATGTTCCTTGGGGAAACGTTCCACACGAGCCTGGCTATGGGCGCTCTGGCGGCCACAACACCGCTCTATGTGGCTAATATGTTCGGGTCGGTTTTGGGTGGATTCCTGGCGGATTTGGTGGCTCGGCGACTGCACAGCGGGCGGATGCTGATCCAGGCGGCGGGTCTCCTTGTCGGCGGTCCGTTCATCTATCTGGCAGGAAGCGGCGAAAGCTTACACATTTGCATGGTCGGCCTTTTCGGATTCGGCCTGTGCAAGGGGATTTACGATTCGAACATCTGGGCCTCTCTTTACGACGTGATTCGGCCTGAGAAGCGAGCCTCGGCCACAGGGGTTGGCAATATGATCGGTTGGATCGGTGGCGGCCTGGGGCCGATCGTGGTGGGCAATATGGCCGAGCGGGTCGGTCTCGGACGCGCCATTGCGCTCTCGTCGGGGATTTATTTGACGGTTGGACTTCTGATGGTGATGGGTGCCGTGCTGTTTGCTCGCCGAGACATTCTCTCCAGAACGCGCTCAGCCTGACGGCTGCCGCACCTTCGAGGTCTTCGCGCATTCGGTGAATTCGCGCAGATCGTTGTTCGAGAAAACCTGACCGGCAAGACGCACAACAGAGGGGTCCTTACTGTTTTCCTCGCGATCGCTTCGTCGCTTTGAGGTGGACGACAGCGTCGCCGGCGAAGGGCGATTTCAATGATCGCCCGCCAGAGCCCTCGACCGTCGCGCCGTCAACAGTAACGTCGCGGTTGGGATCAAACCACTCTACGGCAAAGGCTCCGCGAGCCGCCGAAAGGTCAACTGTCACAGTCCCACTCGACGGTAAGTAAATGAGATACTCGACGCCGGGATTGGCCAGACAGTAGCTCGTCGAGGCTAGCTCGTTATGAGGGACCATCGCGGCGAGGTTCATCCGGTTGGCAAACCGTCGTGTATATCCCATGTTCTTTCGGATCGCCTCGCACCTGAGATTGGGTTGCTTCTCGAGAACTTTGTCATCATAGGGGTCCATGAAAAGAGGGTTCGTCCCACGAAGAAAACTCTTCCACACCCATGTCTGGTTTCCGCCGATTCCCCACAGGTGATCGGTGTCGTTGAGGATGACCTTGCGCCCGTCGGATGCGGGCGGATTGTCGCGGTAGCCGCCTTCGGGGTTAGGCGAAATCCAGTCGGCGGGACTTTTGAACAGGTCGCTGTTCTTGCCCCCTTTGAATTGAAACGTCATTCCAACGGGATGCTGCTTCGGTTTGGTCTTCTCATAATTGTGAATATAGACGATCATGTGATATTGCCATTCCGTGGACGGCGGATGGTTCTCGTTGGAGATCTCATAGAGGACGTTGTCGAGGTCGTCCACCGTATCAACGACCTTTCGAACATAGGCTTCTTGAAGGGCCGTTACGGCGGGATTGACCAGTTCATGAATCTCAAGTCCATTGCCGTCGCCGTCCACATCGCCGTTAATTCCGTTCACGTTGTTGTCGCGATTAAAGGGATGCCCTTGCCAGCCGCCGGGGATGCGCTGAAGGCCCCATCCTTCGAACAGCATGACCGACACATAGATTCCTCGGTCACGGGCGGCAGTGACTCTTGACCGCAAGCGCTGGAAATACTCCGGATCGAACCGGCTGAGATCAAACTTGGGTTTGCCGTCAAGGGCGTTGCCGGGGCCGGTGCGCGCATAGACGAGCGGCGAGACATTGTGATGCTTTTTCTGACCGTTCGCTTCCGTATTCCACGTGGCCAGCTCCCACGTCCACATGCGCATGAAGTTATGGTTGTGCCGCTTGAGGAAATCGAGATAGGCGGCGAAGTCAAATTTCGCCGGCGGGTCGGTTTCCCCCATGTCCACCAAATTGTTCCACGTATGCGAGCCGGTCAGATAGATCGCCTTGCCGCTGCCGTCGCTAAAATAGCGAGGGTTGGCTTGGCAAAGGCGCAACGACCCCTTGCCTGAGCGCGAAGGTCGTGCGGTCACATGGGCGCAGGCCCAGAAGAGTCCCACCAGAAAGCATCCCAGCAAAGCGAGAGCAAACGGTTTCCGACAAGCACGCTTCATAGCCATCTCCTTAACAGAGTAGATCGGTTTCATGCAGGCGTCGCATCGGTTCAACAATCTGCCGAAGCAGACGGCTCTGATCTACAATCTTGAATCAAGGTAGTGAATAACCCCATAGACCTCGCTATTCAATGTTTTCATTTCCTGGAGCAACGCTGGATATGGCTCATAGCGAATGGTGACAATTCCTTTGTTCGAATCGCGGTTGGACGGATCTGTGGTCATGTCTTCCGGATCGTTGTCCATATATCTGAACCAGTGCCAGCCGACACATCCCTTGGACTCGAGCAGTCCCAGGACGAAATTCTGGTAGAACAGCCCTCTGTCCTTTTGCGTCGGGACAACCCAGCCGGCCCCTGTTCGGTTTGGCAGGCCAGAGTCGGCACCCTTGGCATAAAACTCGGTGATCATCACCGGTTTTCCCGACTCGCTGCTCCACATCGCAAGCCTCGTCGGATCCGGCCCCCATGCTCCGTAATAGTTCACACCGATCACGTCGAGGTACTTCCCCGCTGCCCGGAAAATCTCCTGGCTTTGCAGCGACCAGCCATGTAGTCGAGGTCCCAAGCTTAGATGATTGGGATCGTGCTTTCGGATCGCAACGGTCGTGATCCTGAAATACCGGTCGCAGACATATTCAACGAATGCCAAACGGTCGGCGTCATTCACGTCCTTGATTCCAACATTTTTGCCTCTTCGTTCCGCTAGCCAATCCTGTGTGGCCTGACGGTTGGGAGCAAGATCGGCATTCATCGTGTCGAGCGAAAGGAACCTGTCGAGCAGGTCTCTGGATGCTGGAAGTTCGTTGTCGGAAAAGTGACCCACCAGGTAAGGATCATTCTTCGTGGCGGCCAACGACCTGGCATATTTGTCACAGAATGCCTCGAATTCTGGATGGAAGACAGGAATGCAACCATTGGGATAGCCCAAATGTCCCGGTTCCTGCATGGTTAGCTTCAGCGATCGGCCAAACTCTCCCATGAAGTTCCACGAAAGCGTGTAAGGCATTGGTCGCGACGTTTTCCGCAGCATCTCCGTATCGCACCATCCCCCCAGTCCGTTGAAGCCATTGTCCCAAAGCAATTTCGTGGTCTGTTCGGCCCATTGCCCTGGTGTGCGAAATTTCTCTTTCAATGCACGCCGCGGTGTTTCGGATTTTCCCGGACGAACGGCGCATACGCCGACGTGGATGAACAGGCATCCATCGGGATCAACCAACCACCAACGGTCGCTTTGTTTTTCGGCGTGGAAGAAACCCGTGGCTTTTGCCTTTCCTTCAAGCCAACCGCCGTACTTGCCATATCGGATCTGTTTGGCCCCAGAAACGTATCCGCTGAGTGATTCAACCGTTCGGGTCTCGTATGTTTTCCATGCGTCATCCGGTTTTCGCTTCGCCTGGACCGCAAGAGATTTCTGTCTGCCACCTATCTGTGCCCACTCCTCAGCCCAACTCTCATTGCTCAACTCGCAAAAGACACACGCCGCGAACAAACACAGCGTCAAGAATCCGAAGGCAAATCTCGGCATTGGCTTCCTCCTTGACAATCATTCCATCCGAATATTCCTTCCCCCGCGTCCAAGTGGCAAAAAGCAATTGAAGGCACGGTGGACGGCACCCCAGAAGCCCCAACCCGCATCTCGACCCCGAATATGTTGCTTTATCGGCCAGTGTCAACCTTGCTTCGTGTCGAGTTCGGCTCGCCCGCGTTCCTGCCTCGCCGTCAAGCGCGCGTCGGGGGACCGCCACGGCTCTTTGCTTACAATCCCGTTGACCATTCTCGGTTTTTGCCCTAGCACCTGACGCCTTAGAGCGTGTGTGAAAAGCATTTGGAATGTTGCCAATACTGTTCGTAGTTCCCACTTCAGTAGGTCGTTGCCAAGAAATGCGGCCTCCTAAAGGAGGAACTACGAACTTCTCACACACGCTCTTGGAGACGGGTGCGACTCAAAAAGTCGGCGATCATTGGCGCGCGACAAGAGCGTCCGCCTGAATGAGCGAGAAGAAAAAGGCGATTGGATGAGACAAGGGATTTTCTTTTGGGCCTGCCTGGTCTTGCTATCCCCACAGATGATAGCCGCACAAAAAACGATCACCGTCGGTTGGGCAGCCGGCTGCGATTACTCGACAATCCAGGCGGCGATTGATGCGGCCACAACAGGCGAGACGGTCGTGGTCTATCCGGGCACCTATGTCGAGAACATCCTTTTCAAGGGCAGGAACATTACCCTCCGAAACAGCAACCCATCGGACTCCTTGATGGTTGATGTAACGATTCTCGACGGTGGCTGCAAAGGATCGGTTGTGACATTTGCCGGCACCGAGACCGCCAGCTGCGTTCTGTCGGGCCTGACAATTCGCAATGGCTACGCGGCGGCTGGCGCAGGCATCTACGGAGCAGGAACGCATGCGTTGATCGAGGGCAACAAGATCAAGGGCAACTCGGCCTTTGGGATCGGCAACCCCCGGGGCGGAGGCGGAGGCGGCTTGTACGATTGCGATGGGGTGATCCGCAACAACCTGATCTCCGCCAACTCCGTTTCGGCTTACTACTATTGCTTTGGCGGCGGACTCAGCGGGTGCGACGGGATCATCCAAAACAACGTAATCTTGCATAACCAGGTTGTGGGGTATGCCGAGCCTACTTGCGGCGGCGGGCTTTACGACTGCAATGGAACGATCGAGAACAACATCATCACGCACAACAGCGCGTCCGCAAACTTGAAGGCCTACGCTCTGGCCTCGGGTGGAGGTCTTTCGAACTGCGACGGAACGATCCGAAACAATGTGATTGTGGGCAATCAGACGAGCGGTCAGGGCGGAGGGCTTCATGACTGCCGCGCGACGGTCGAGAATAACACGATCGTTGGAAATTCCACCAGTGGCGCTCCGTGGCATCACATCGCGGGTGGGGGAGGACTTTACGGTTGCTCGGGTAGAATCCTTAACTGCATTGTCTGGGGAAACCGTGTGTGGCTAAACAATCCAGCGAAAGATCCTCAGCTCTACGACTGCACTACACCGACCTGTTGCTGCATCGAACGATGGGCCGGCAAAGGGCTGGGGAACATCAGCGCCGACCCGATCTTTGTTGATCCCGACGGGGCCGACAATGATCCCAACACTTACGATGACAATGAGTATCATCTTTCGCCGGGCTCGCCGTGTATTAACGCTGGCGATCCGGCTGCCGACCTGAACGATGGTTGTCTTCCTCCCGGACTAGGAACTGTGCGCAGCGACATTGGTGCCTATGGCGGGCCGCACAACGGCGGCTGGCCCCGGTTCGACTTGACGGGAACACTGTCGGGTTTCAGCCCAAGTCCCATCCTTGGCGGCCAGGCGGTCAACTTGTCCGGGAGAATTGTCAACCAAGGCCCTCTGCCGTTTACTGGACGCGCCTGGGTGGAGTTCTGGGCGGTTCACCGATCTGGTTGGAGAGGCTACTTGTGCGATTCGATCATTGTGGGGCCACTGGGTCCTGGGGAATTCTTCAATTTGTCCAATATAGTGCCAGGTCGCATTGCCTATGAGAACATTCTCCCTGGCGCCTATACGATCGAAATGCGCCTTGATGCCACCAATGCATGTGTGGAATTGAACGAAAGCAACAATATTTCATGCTGCTCGCCAGCCGTGATTCTGCCCGACCGACCAAACCTCGTTGCCAGGGGATTTGACTTTTCGCCGGAAAGTGTCCTCTCCAGCGGGAATCAGCCGATCCTATTCTCCGGCGTTGTAGAGAATTCGGGTTCGCGCCCGATAACAGATAGCTTTTGGGTCGAGTTCCACATTTCACTTCCTGACGCATACTGGCCTTGGGGTTCCTACCTTTGCGAGTCCTGGCTTGTCACGCAACAGTTGGATCCAGGCGAAAGCGTGAATCTCGCCTCGCTGTCACGCGTGACGTTGCCGATTGATCCAGGGACATATATCGCCGGAATCATTCTCGATGTGGGGGGCGCAGTTTTCGAGCAGCGCGAGGATGACAATCAGACCTGGTTGACGCAGAAGCGACTCTACGTTCGCCCACGTCCGACCGCCGTCTCAGCCTGGAAGCTCTACCGATAGCGACCAGGGGGGCGAACAGCCTCTTCCAGACAGGGATCAGTAATCCTTCCTTTTGCCTTTTGTTGACGCCATCAAACCACCCGTTTATATGCTACCTGCCATGATGGTTAGCAGATTGCATAGACGTTGTATTCTATGCCTTACGTGCCCGGATTATGGCCCGAGCATATTCTTCACGATTCATGTGAAATGGATCGGCTTCACAGTCGGTCCAATAGGGTTATCTATTTGACTCCTGGGAGCCTCGGATTTCTTGACCGAACGGAATCTGGCACAGATTGTCACTTTGCCTGGGGACTGCAAGATTAGAAGGAGTGAACGATGAATATCTCTCGCCGAGACTTTCTGAGATACTGTGGAACATCGGCCGCCGCGTTGGGACTCACCGCATTGGATTTGCGATTGCTCGAAGAGGCTCTGGCGAACCCCAACGCTCAATCCGTCGTCTGGCTGCAAGGCAGCGGATGCCATGGATGCTCGATTTCCTTTCTGAACAGGATTTCGAGCACGGCGCCGACGACCGCCGCCGCCGTCGTGATCAATTCGGTCAATCTCGCCTTCCATCCGGCTCTGATGAGCTTGTCGGGCGAGAGAGCCGTGGCGGCGGCCAAGAATGCCACCACCAGCCCATTCATTCTTGTTGTCGAGGGTGGTATTCCCACAGCACACAATGGAGCGGCCTGCTTGGCGTGGACCTGGTCTGGCAAGGAGGTTACATTTCTGGAGGCGGTAAAAGAGTTTGCGGCCAAGGCTGCCGAAGTTGTTTCCGTCGGCACGTGTGCTGCCTTTGGCGGAATTTCCGCCGCTCCTCCCAATCCCACGGAGGTAAAGGACGTCCGGACTGTGACCGGCAGAGCGGCCATTAACATTGCGGGCTGTCCGCCTCATCCCGACTGGATCGTGTGGACCTTCGTTCAGCTTCTGTTGGCAAAACCAATCCCAATGGACGAATATGGACGACCGAAGGAGTTTTACAGCGAGACGGTTCATGACGCCTGTCCGAGAGAGGATGCACGCGAGGCCAGGGAATTCGGCGTGGAAGGTTGCCTGGAGAGACTTGGCTGTCGTGGCGACAAGACACGCGCGAATTGCCCCGAGCAGCTCTGGAACGGTGGAACGAGTTTTTGCATCGAGGCCAATGCACCCTGCATAGGTTGCACAGAGTCCACGTTCCCGGACACGAGGCCGTTCTACAGTCGTGGCGGCGGAGGCGGCCGTCGCGGCCGTGGTTCGCCAGGCGGACGAGGCGATACAGCGGGCCAATAATTGAGCATAAGAGGAGAACCTTGGAATGCAAATCATAGCGGCAATAGACCCCGTAACAAGGGTGGAAGGCCACCTGAAAGTCGAAGTTACGGTGGATTCGGTTAATGGTATTCAGAAAGTGGTGGAGGCCAAAGCCGGCGGCACCCTGTTCCGTGGCTTCGAGAAAATCCTGATCAATCGCGACCCGTGGGATGCCCAACACCTTACCGAACGAATCTGCGGCGTCTGTCCGGTGGCTCATGGGATGGCCGCTGTGCTGGCCCTGGACAACGCCGCGGGCGTCAAACCGCCACCGAATGCCAGGATTCTGCGGAACCTTGTCAACGGAGCCAACTTTATAGATTCCCACATTCTGCATTTCTATCTTCTTGCGGTTCTGGACTTCGTTGACGGGCCTGCGATGATGCCCTGGCAACCGAGCGGGAAGATTGACAAGCGGCTGGATGCCGCTACGACGCAGACGCTGGTGGATCACTACGTCGCCGCTCTGGATATGCGGCGCAAGGCGCACGAGATGGGCGCGGTCTTTGGCGGCAGACTACCTCATCCGCCCGCTTATGTGCCTGGCGGATTCACGGAGGTCCCAACCCCCGAACAGATCGCCAAATTCAAATCCTATCTCGATCAGCTGATCCCGTTCATCGCCGACGTTTACATTCGAGATGTTGAACTTCTGGGGAAAGCCTACAACGACTATTTCTCAATCGGCCGAGGGCCAGGCAATCTGCTCGCCTATGGGGCGTTTGAACTCGACGATACCGGCGGCAGGAAGCTGTTCCATCAGGGGCGTGTCGCAGATGGCTCGCCCACCGTGCAGACCGTCGAGACGAACGCGATCACCGAACAAATCACTTAGAGCTCCTAAAAGAATGACATCGCGCCAAGCCGCAAAGGCGCCAACAACGGTCTCTCTGCGTCTTGGCGTCTCTGCGTGAGATCATTTTTTTAGGGACTCTTATTACCTTCTTGCCATATGGCACACCGGTGGGGATACGGTGTGAGGCAGACCAAAGGCGGTGCGGAATCCTGATCGTGGGCCTCGGGAACGTCCTTCTGATGGACGACGGGGTTGGTGTTCATGCCATCCGGGAGCTACAGAAGAACCCACCGCATGACGCTTGCCTCGCGGAGGTTGGCACCGCCGTGCTCCGCGCTGTGCACGTGTTCGAATGGGCCGAGAGAATTATTGCCATTGACGCCGTGAAGGCCGATGGCCCGCCGGGAACAATCTATGCTTTGGATGCGAAAAATGGGGAGAGCCGAGGTCACCCGGTTTCCCTTCATGAGTTAAGCCTTTGGGGAGCGCTTCGGTTCCTTCCTCCGGGGCGCCCAAAACCCCGTCTCGTGATCCTCGGTGTCGAACCGGAGACAATTGACTACGGGCTCGATCTTTCCGCGACCGTTCAGGCCGCCTTGCCGCAGGTTGTCCAAACAGTGAGAGAGGTTGCTGACAGCTGGAAGCGGAATCCAGACACCTGGAGCCTGGCTGAACTCCGCGGAGCCATTGTCTAACCCAAGCCGGGTCAGGTGACTTGGCTTGCCTCAGATCGAATGACGAAAATCCTCGCTTACTTGGACGTTTTGGTTTTGCTTTGGGCAGGGGTGAAAACCAATGCTCCGCGCGTGTGAAGTCCTGATGCGCTTCCGGCTGTGCTCGCGCCCAATGCGGCGATCCGTCGAAGGCGGGCCAGTATCGTTTCTATTCGTTTGATCTCGTTTTCCTGGTCAGGGGTGTTTTTGGGCAAACGACGAGCAACTTCACGACCCACCGCTACCATCTTTGGTACGTTCAGCACGAAAACCTCATTGGTCTCCTTGTGCAGGAAAGGCTGCAAACTGGCATGCAAACTACCTGCCCGGAAGGCTTTTCGCCGCCCCTCTATACGGTCCATCGCGCGCTTGATACTATCGCCACCCAATCCAACGAGGATGAACCTGTCTGTTTGCGCGTATCCGATTGAATACTGTTGAGCTCGCGGAAGGATGAACCACTTGATCGTTTTGCCCTGATAGCCGACCGATTGAAACAGAGCCGCTGGTTGCTCGCGCTGCTCGCCCGTGTCGAGGTGCTGCTCGAGGAACTTTTCGAAACCCGTCACAACCTTTCCCATACGCTTCGGATCGCGCACCTCGATTCCAGCCACCAGGTCGAGCGTTGGCAGCGGGAGAAGCGGATCGAAGCTGATCCGTTCCAGGCTGAGAAAAGCTTCGGGACCGATGGCGGGAGCCAGATCGTCTTTCAGGGCAAATCCCATCTGCTCGCGAAAGTTCTCTTCTTGAAGCTTCAGGCGTTGCTCGGGCGATTGGCCCGGTCCAACCACGGCGCGAATCGAGCGCAGGACCATGTCGCGAATCGTCTCGTAGAGAGCCGGACCATCGAGTGTGTTGCGGGCCGTCAAAACCAGTGGCGCAGAGGAAATGTAATCCAGTGAACGAAGTTGGCTGGGCGGGTAGTGTTGATAGAGTGCCGCAAGCCGATCCTCGGCGGCATCGGCAAACGGTAGAAACGCCTCAAAGCGGATCGCGTTGTTTTCGATTCGGAAATCTGCGGCCATCACGACCTGGTCGCGAAGGCTTCGGACGAGGCCCGACAGCGGCAGTCCGGGCAAACCGCCGCGCCGAAGCGACGAGATCATTTCGACGCTGTTGAGATACAAGAAACCATGAGGCTCCGATTCATTAAGTCCCCCGACCGCATTTCGGAAGGGCCCACGGGTTGCCAGCACATTGCTTTTCTGGCCTTGATCAATGATGGTGCGGATTGCGTTGGGATGGTTGGCCATGGCGAAATGGTTCGGTCCCAACTGGGCCACTGCAAACCCGGACCCGACCGGAGTCGAAACGATTTCCACATTCTTGTATTTGTCTCGGACAACGGTTGGGCTGGTCGTTGGGGTGGCGCGCCGTTCTCTTGGCGTGCCCATTTTCCTTTCGATATAGTCAACCAGCCGACGGAAGCGGGGCGCATCGGCGGCCCGAAAAAGGCAGACCGGAAACGGCTGGCCCTTGCTCTCCGCTGGCGGCAAGTAAATGAAATCGAACCCTGCCACTATGGCTGTCAGAGTCGCGGCGTTCACAGGGAAACCCAATTCGGCCTCCATTTGCTGTTTCTGTTCCAAAAACTGGCGGTATGCCGGAAAAGTGGAAACGGTGGGATTCTCGATCAGCGCAACCGCGTCCTGATAGATGGGTGTGGCTGCGAGGGCCTTCCATGCCGCGGGCAAGTCGGGAACCGAGAAGACCATCCAGGCGTTGGAAGGAATTGTGCGTGGTTCACTGAAGGTGCGGACGGGCGCGCCAGAGGCCGCCAAAGTTGCCAGCGCCAACCACGTCACCAGGCACATCCGGCATTGCCCCGGCACTAGATTCATTGGCCTCACGGCGCAATTCCTCCTCCCTTTCCCCTAGAAAGAATGATTCTCCGACAGCGGCAATGGTTTGATCTGAAAAGAAAAAGCCAAGCCTTTCTTCGGCCTGGCTTTCATTCCGTTCGTTTACCATGCCACGGCCCTATCGGCCGTTGCATCTTGCTCATCACTCGAACGATTTGGCCGGATTGACCTGCTTGTCGGTCATGAATGGCGCCGCTTCGCCCCACAGTGGGCTCAAAATGAACTCCGGTTCGATCAGCGGGGCATAATTGTCGGGATAAGGAAAGGGGAAGGAAATCATTTCGTAAATCCCGCCGATCATTCGAGCAAAGGTCCAGGCTATTCCCTCGACACCGCCCAGGATCATCCCAGAGAATGGATCGGTCTCTTTCCAGCGCAGCGACATATTCTTGGGTATCTCGACCCAGCCGGTCAGAATATTGACTGTCCCGCGGCTGAATTTCCGAAACATCAATGTGATGTCATTTCGCTTCCGCGTGACGTCATCCGCTCCGGCCCTCGTGGCCGAACCAATCATCGCCAACAACGCTACAACCAGCACTGCTCCGATTATCGGTGTTCGTCTTCTGGCACTCATCGCTTCGGCGCCTCCTGAACCCGGCATTAGGCAGTCACCCACCTCATCGCGCACCAATCGTGCAAGAACCTATCCATGCAAGCGAAGCAAGATCAAGAAAAAAGAGCAACCAACCCACCTTGGCCGCGCCTCACGATTTCGCGAGACGTACCTCCCGCTCGTTCCGGACAAGAGTCTCTCGCCTACCGAGGACTATCACACGCTCCGTCGTGGTTCATTTCTGGCAGATTTCTTGAAACAGCGCCTGATAGGCGCGGGCTGAATTATACCAGGAAAAGTCCTGCGCCATCGCGTTCTGAATCAGCTTTGCCCAAAGATCGCTCTTGCCGTGATAGATGAGGACAGCCCGCCTAATGGCGTCGAACAGGACCTCGGCTTTGTATTCCTCAAAAACGAAACCCGTCGCTTTGCCAGAGCGGATGGTCTTGACATTGGAATCCGTAATGCTATCGGCCAGACCTCCTGTCTTGCGGACGATTGGAATTGTACCATACTTGAGACTGAACAACTGGTTCAGCCCACAGGGTTCATACCGCGACGGCATCAGAAACATATCCGCACCTGCCTCGATCTGGTGAGCCAAGGGATTGTTGAACATCAGATTCACAGCAAGACGGGTCGGATTTTTTTTCGCCGCCGCCTCGAAGAACTCGTGATAGACGGGATCGCCGGTTCCCAGAATGACCATCTGGAGGTCAATCTTCATGATGTCGTCCAGGCATTGCTCAAGCAAATCAAAGCCTTTCTGTTTGTCGAGGCGGGAAATCATGCCGATCAAGGGAATCTTGGGTTCCGCAGGCAAACCGTTGGATTTCTGAAGGGCCTCCTTGCAAACGGCTTTGCCCGCCAGATTGCCGGTCGAATAGTGAGATGCGATGTGTTCATCTATCTCAGGATTCCACACCGAATAGTCAATCCCGTTCATGATTCCGTGGAGGCGACTGGCCCGAACCCGCAGAATACCTTCCAGGCCGCATCCGAACTCCTCGGTCTGGATTTCCTGGGCATACTGCCGGCTGACTGTACTCAGCGCGTCGGCATACACAATGCCCGCTTTCATCAGGTTCACACTTCCATAGAACTCCAGACCCTCGGGATGATAGACCGACTGGTCGAGGCCAATTCGCGGCAGAACAGCCGGACCGAAACTGCCCTGGTAGGCAAGATTGTGAATCGTATAGACGGTTCGCACGGCCGAATAGAAGGGGTCGTTTCGCAAAACGGAGAGATTGCCCAGGTAGGTCGGGATCAAAGCGGATTGCCAGTCGTTGCAATGAATCACGTCGGGTTGCCAACCGATACCCTTCAGCGTCCAGATCGCCGCCATGCAGAAGAAAGCGAACCGCTCGGCGTTGTCGGGATAGTCTTCTCCCTTTTCGCCATAAAGTCCTTCTCGGTCAAAGTATTGGTCGTGACGGACAAAGTAAGCCGGGATGTCGGTGCCGGGAAACGTGCAGTGCCAGATACTGCCTACCTGGAAATTGCCGGGGAAGTGGACGATCATTTCCTCCTGAAGAGCTTGAAGGGAAAACTTCGCCGGCGAAACGGCCCGGTACAGCGGCAGAATGACTCGAACGTCGTGGCCCAACGTCGCGAGCGCCCGTGGCAAGGCTCCCGCAACATCGGCCAACCCGCCTGTCTTGGCAAACGGCACGATCTCGGGTGACGCGATCAGGATTTTCACCGTTCAAAACCTCCCCTTCGAATGAAAGTGTTGTTTCGCGACCTCGAGGCCCAATCCCGTTGAAGCGAACCGGCCTGGCGTTCGACCAAATTCGTCAACCCTCCCCTTTGCGTCAAGCGCAAACAGCGTGAGGCCGGAAATTAGAACGGCTCCTCTCTTGGCCGCTTCGCTCGAGGATCGGGCGGCGTACACTTCCCGTCGCCGTCCACATCCACAAAAATCGGACCGGTCATCGCGAACGGGAAAGCCTGGAAACCACGCGGATCGTCTTGTGCGACTAACGGGCCAAGCGAACTCTGGCCCACGGCTGTCGCCGTGATGATCACGTCGTGTTTCAGCGGCCCACTTACAGAGGGGGTGAGGGGAATGGTGAACTCGGGCGAAGCCGTCTCGCTCCGTGGGTAGCGCAAGAGACGAGTCGAAGAAGGTAGAATTGACTGGTAAGCAAAAAACTCGCCGTCGTAAACCATGATCGTTCGCACGTCCACCCACGCGGGCGCACGGACCTCGAGCAGAATGTCAAGCACCCCGTCCGTGTCGGTTACCAGCGAACCGGGCGGCTGACCGTTGACCAAGAGCGTAATGAACGGCCCGTTGGTCACCAGAACGCGTCCGGCCTTCAAGCCATCGCGGATCTGTTCAAAAAGCGAGGAACCGGCCTTGGCGTCTCGCGCGACATAGAGTCGCGGGTAACCACACTCTTCGCCTCTGAGGTAGTGAGAGTCGGAACCGGCGGTCAGACCGTAGCGACCCGCCTCACGAAGCAATCGTGCATACATCCGGCGTGTGATCAGAGGCGACCGATCATCTCTGGCGAATACCTCGAACAGATCGAAGCCCATCGCATCGCGCGGAAGCGCCGGGAACGGCCTGTTCAAATCAACGGAAAACCCTTGCGTGACCAGGTAGCCACGTGCCCCATCCATCGGGCGGCAAACCGCCAGCAGGCCTCCGGGATTGGCACGGCGGATAGCTTGGATCAGGCGGTCGGGTGAAGCCGCCTGGGACTCACGGCGAATCTCGCCCAGTTCAACCGGTCCAGGGGGAGAGGGAAAGACCAACATCTCGCCGCCTGCCTTTGGTCCACGCCATTCAATCCGTCGTCCACAAATGGCCGAGACCCACTTTTCGAGGCCGGCCTCTTGGATGGCCTGCGACAGATCGGTTGCCACACCCACATCGCCGCTAACCAGACACTGAACCCCCTCGGCGGCGGCCGCAACGACGCGGTCATGGGGGCTGACCTGACAGTCGGGCGAGGCGGAGGTGCGGACCCCAAGGTCCACGCTGATATAGTCGCTCATCCGAATCGCATCGAGGTGAATAGCACGAGGCAGTGTAACCTTCAGTTGGTTTTCGGTCGAGTAGCCGACGACCAGCTCGGATGCCTGGGCTTCGTACTCCGGCCCGTGGCTGACGATGGCGCGGTAGCGGCCCGCAGAAAGGTTGATGCTTCCCCGGCCCGTTGCCGAAAACCAGGTATTGCGTGCTCCCGGCCCGCGCCATTCGGGGCCAAAATCCACCTGCGGCACGTCGGGGAACGGCACAAAAGTGATCTTGCAGGGCAGAAGTTCGCTCGTTTCGGCGTCACGGACTTCGAAGCTCAACATAACGGGTTGCGAAACCTGGAGCGGCCTTTTGATTTGGGTCGTGCTTCCCGTGGTGATGTCGTGGCTGACGGCTTCTCCCGGCCCTCGTCGGCCGACAGCCTTTTGGGTCCACGCGAAATGCCGCCCGGCGGGAAGCGCCACTCGAAATCCGCCGCGCTCGTCCGTATATACCCACGTCAGCGGCACGGGTTTCGAAGAAGCAGTAGCCGGGCGCGGTTGGGAGACAATCTCAACGCGGCAGTCAGCAACCGGATTTCCCGTCGTGGACTCTTGCACCAGGCCTTCGAGCCAGCCGAGCGCTTGGCCGCGCAAACGCCACACGAACTCGGAAATCGAAGCGATCTGCTGATTGCGGACGGGCAAGTAGCGCCGATAGGTCAACTCGTCGCCCGGTGCGAGTTTGGCCTGGCGGTAAATCAGCGTCGCATCTTGCTTTTTGCCGAACTGCGCATTGATCGTTCCGTCGGCGGCCACGATGCCCAAGCTGAAGTTGTCCTGCCACGAACACAGCCACGTGAGCCATGTGCCGGAAGTTTCCATCCCGCTTGGTCGCCAAAGACTGCCGATGGTAGGAAGGAAAACATTGTCTGCGCCCCACCAAATGTGGTCGCCCAGTGGGAGAGGCGATAAGGTCTCGGTCGTGCCGTTGCGAAGATGTGTCGTAAGCACAACCGCGTGCGAGGTTGGCAGGATTTCGAGGCGGGTCGTGACTTCGAGTCTCGGATGCTGGGGATCATGGCCTCGGGATTCAATGGCAGGCGGTGTTCCCAAGCCACGGCGGATGATTTCCACCGACTCTACGGTATAGGTTGATGCGTGCTGTGCGTCATAGACTGGAATGATCTTGCCAAGGTAGTCGTAGCCTTTGTCGGTCGTTCGAGCGACGTCCACCCAGTGGCCACCGCGGGTTGGCTTGCTGACGGTCACAATGATTTCGCCATCGCTGAGCGCTAGATCGCCCGCCTGTGCGTTGGCCATTGGCCCTTGGGTTGGGTGAGTCCCGGCAGCGACGACCCACGCTCTGACCCCGCCACCGGCCACAGGCTTGATGGCAATCCCGCGAGTCTGCGCACACTGCAACGCGATCGCGCTGACCAACAACAAGAGCATTCCCAAGAGCAGACCGAATACAACTGCTGGGTATTTGATCTTCATCGCCTTTCTCCATATCCCCCAGGAACGTGTGCACTCTCGTGAACGGCTTTTGTTTCTTCTCGCCTCTCGCCTCTCACTTCTCACTTTTCCTTCCGGCCCCGCAGCGCCGGGAAATCATCGAGTCCCAAAACGGATGCAATTCTGACTGGAATGTCAATGTTCTCGTAAACGCCGGAGAATTGCAGACAGCCGGGACCGCAAGCCCAGAGCGGTACGGCGATCGCCGTGTGATAGCCGCTTGCCCAATAGGCCGAAATGCTGATGTTGTCGCGCCCGGAGAGGGCTAGCCCGCCGGTTTCGTGATCGGCGGTGACGACAACCAGAGTCTCGCCGTTTTCGGCAGCAAACTTGAGGCAGCATTCGACCGCCCGGTCAAATTCGAGCGTCTCCCACAGTGTCCCCTCGAAGTCGCCGGCGTGACATCGCCAGTCAATCTGGCTGCCCTCGACCAGGAGACAAAACCCTTCGCTGCTTTGCGAGAGCAACTCGATGGCTTTGGCGGTCATCTCGGCAAGCGAAGGGCGCGCTGTCTCCGCACTCGGCAGTGACCAGAACCCATAGATCCCCAGCACGTGATCGCCCCGCAGCGTCGGCAATTCGCCGGGATCGAGTGTGATCTTGTAGCCACGCCCGATAGCCTCCTCGAGCAGATTGCGCTCATCATTGCGCGCCGAATATCCTGACGGGTGGGATTCGGGCAGGAAATAGGGCAACCCGGCGCCAAACAAAACGTTGATGTTGCGCTCGATCATCTGGGCCGCAATCTCCGGCTCGCTCGAGCGCCAGGCGACATTGGCGACAAAGGGCGCCGGGGTTCCGTGAGTTAGTGACGACGTAACGACAACGCCGGTTCGCTTGCCGTGTCGTTTGGCCGTGGTAAAAAATGACTCCAGCGGCTGCCCCCAAGGATCAATGGCAATCGCGCCATTGTAAGTTCGGAAGCCGGTGGACAGCGCCGTCGCCGCCGCACCCGAATCAGTGAGCAAAGAAGACGAGGAATAGGTTGCGACCTGGGCGACAATTGGCATTCGCTGGATGGCCAATCGCCCGCCGACACCATAAGCAGCCAAACTTGCCCCACACACGTGGGCCAGCCCCATTCCATCGCCGATCAACAAAATGCAGTTCTTCGCATGAGATTCGGTTGAAATTGGGTAAGGAGGCCGAGGAGCCATCCGACGCGGATCGGCCGAAAAATGGGTGTGGAGATAGCTTTGGAAAGCATCCGAGAGCGGCCATCCGCGATTGAATAAAGCCGGCCTCAGGCCCGTTTCGAGCCACGGCGCAAGCGGACTTCGTTTCGCCGCAGAGGTGACACAAATCGCGCATCCCAGAAGTAGTAGAGCGAAACGCGCCGACCGACGATCAAAACATGAAAGAACGTTCAAGACTTCCACCTCAGAATCTGTCCGATTTTACCCGGGAGATGAAATCTCTAGCCTTTCATGAGTCTGAGAACCAGAAGTGCTCTCCTCCGACGAGCCTCTCCATCCGGTATCCAATACAATCTCTGCTCGCCACCATTCATTCACCCAAAGCCCGATCACGCGAACCGGCAAGCCCCACGAAACAACACGTTCGACCGATTGCTTGATATAATCAAGATGCTCTTTCCTGGAAACCGGATTTGCCAGACAGTCGTGATGCGCAACGACCGCAACTACACTGGAATGGTGTCCCTCGATGGACAGCACAACCTTCTGCTTGATTGAGTCAATCGTCTCCGGGCCACCCAGAGCCACCACTTTATCGGCTCCGGGCTCCGTAATCATGTCCACGTATTCAACCCCAAAACGTTCTCTTACCCTTTCGCACACAGGACTCTGGACGCGTCCATCTATGCAATTGATGGCGGTGGCAAACCTTGTTTTCTCCATGAGAATTCGCGCCATAGACTGCCGCCTCCGATTTCTTGTCCCTAACCTCTCGCTCCCAGCTTTCGCTTCCTGCGCCTCAGTAAATGTTCACAGGTAAATGGGTCCGCTCGGCCAGAAGCGCCGCAATTCGTTTAAGATCGGTGCGGGGAACAGCGAGCAATCCGGACACGGCGGGCGGACGATCAAGTGAGTAAATCTGTACGCGCTGGGGCCGAGTTCGCGCTACGCGCTCGATCCACTCGGCGATCTCATTGTCCTGCGTGTTGTCCACGCGGCCTCGAACAAAAAGCGTCTGAACTACAATGGTAGCACGGGCATCCTGCCCGTGATTCTTGGCAAGAACACCCGACAAATCGGAAGCAGCCTCGGTGAGGTCTTCCAGACTCGCGCGTTCGAGTGGACGATTGAGGAGCTGGAACATGCTCTCCCGCCCCGCATCAATTTTCACCACGCATTGATCCACCCGCCTGAGAGCGCGGCGAATCGAGGGATGGCCCAGCCGAGTGCCGTTGGTCAAAACGACGATTTGTGCCTTCGGCAAGATCGAATCGCGCAACGCGACCAGTCCCCTCACGATTTTCTCGAAAGCCGGATGCAATGTAGTCTCGCCGTTTCCGGTCAGAGTGAGACTGTCCACCGAAGCGTTCGTACGACGCAACATCTCCATGGCCCTTCGCACGCTCTCGATGATCTTGGCCGTGGGCGGAAACGGCTGCACGTCGAGCCGGTGCGATTCGTCTTGCGACGTCGGACCGCACTCGCAATAGACACAGTCGAACGTGCAGAGTTTTCGGTTGCTGGGCAACGGATTGATTCCCAGCGAGCGACCGAAGCGCCGCGATCTGACTGGCCCAAAAACGATTCCGCCGACCAGACCTTCGACCTTTTCCATGCGAATCAAACGTGACATCATGCACCCTGTGCCTTGCACTTGCTGAGAGCGACCATAAATGCGGTCGCGCGCGACCCGCAAGCAGGAATTGCGGGCCGCGTGATCCTTCGCGTGCATCTCTCGATTTCGGAAGGTACGTCCTGTTTGAAGTCCAGGTTTTATTCAATCTCGTGCATCTCGTTGACATGTAGGGCGCAATGCAACAACAACGTGTCAACCAATTCTACGAACATCTATAGAGTTTCCTGCAACATGGTAAACGATGGAAAATGCTTGAAAGATACACATGTTTTGGAAAGCTTTGCGTTCGGTAGGTCATGCGGTAGTTATACAGCGACCTTGCCTGGGCGGAGAGGTGTCCGAGTGGTCGAAGGAGCACGCCTGGAGAGCGTGTAGGCGGCTTTAACCCCGCCTCGTGGGTTCAAATCCCACCCTCTCCGCCATCGCATAGGAAGAACCTATCCGAAAACCTGAAAGCACTGGCTCAGGATGTAGCATGTCCGCCTCGGGCGGACTGCCCATGATTGGTAGAATCCCTTTTCACGGGCAAGATGCCCGTGCCACGTCGGAAGGCTCTTCCAGTTTTCGGATAGGGTCTAAGAACATAGTAGGGGTAGATGCCTTCACCCGCCGGCTGATGGTCATCAACCAATTATGTGGACAGTTTCAGGGAAGGACGGATGGAAAAGCACCGTGGCGCATCCATTGGCTGCGCGTGGAGTGACCGCACGTCTTGCCGCCTGAAGACGGCGGGACGAAGCCAGCGTCTGCGGGCCATTGCGGCCTGACCCTGAAAGGGTCAAAGGACACAGCCTGGGGCAACGCCCCAGGAACACAATCATCCGGTGTTCCAGC
>Ga0315280_10001095_pt1 | contig 47930 bp, 30 predicted proteins | sample YL17G06_40_MG_FD_203697 | JGI IMG/M metagenome (GOLD analysis project Ga0315280, IMG submission 203697) | Sediment microbial communities from Yellowstone Lake, YNP, Wyoming, USA - YL17G06_40 | ecosystem: Environmental > Aquatic > Freshwater > Lake > Sediment | place: USA: Wyoming | collected... | reverse complement strand
CGATGCCTCCCGTTGGTCGGACGTCTACAGCACGGCCACCGGCGACGGCGGCCTAGATGACCTCACGCTCAGTTCCCCCGCCTCGGGCCGCTACGTGCGGCTCTTGGGCACCCAGCGCGGCACGATCTTCGGGTATTCCCTCTGGGAGTTCGAGATCTACGCCTGATGGCCCACGTCGGGTCCGGCGAGGCCTGTGGCCGCCCAGCGGCAGCCTTCCCCGCGCGGCGGGCCGCCGAGGCGTGGCGCAGCGATTCGCTACGGCCGATCCCCCGCCGAGCCTGACGCCTTGGCCTATCCCTTAGCTATGCTTGTCACCCGATGGGTCCGCCAGGGCACGCCGGAGGCTTCTGAGAAGGTCCCCCGAGTGGGCGAGACGGCGGTAGACGCGCTCCAACGCGTCGCCGAAGGGGTGATCGTTGATCAGGTAGGTCCACGGGGAAGAAGGCCCTTTCCGTCCTTCTTTCTCCCAATCGATCCCGTCGGTGGCGATCGGTGCGGAGGCGAACGTCTTCACGACGCTCTCCTCCAGGGTCGTCAGAAGCGGACCAAAAGCTCTCCCGACCGTCACGGGAAACTCATCCAGCGGGCTACCGCCGACGGAGATCAGAGGAATGCCCGCGCGCACGGGCGCGACGTAGTCGAGATATTCCGCCCAGCACCGGTCGATAGGGGACAGCGTGATCTGTGTCTCGACCCGCTCCAGAACCTCGGCACCGACCTCGGCCAGCAACTGCTGGTACCGCGGCGCGGCTCGCTCGGCGAGCAGGTGCCCAGCGGTCTTGCCCGTCAAGAGGTCCTGGCGTCGCGTGTGCAGGACCATCCGTTGCTGGTCGATGACGTAGGAATACTGCCACAGGGTCCGGCGAATCTCCAGGTTCTGACCTTCGATGACCCGCTGCACGTGGGCGATTTCACGACTGACCTCCGGATCGTTGGCCGGGGCATCCGGTGTACGGTCGTGATGCTCCGGGACGACGGACTCGTCAATGCCGAACCGTTGAAACAGGTCATCCTGGAGACTGATGAAGAACCGTGAGGAGCCCGGATCTCCCTGGCGGGCGGCCCGGCCGCGCAACTGGTCGTCCACGCGACGGCTTTCGTGCCGGTTCGTGCCGATCACGTACAGGCCCCCCAGGGCAACGACCTGATCATGGTGTTGTTCCGCCTTTCCTCCCAGGCGGATATCCGTGCCGCGTCCGGCCATATTTGTGGAGATTGTCACGGCCCCCGGGGCGCCCGCCTGGGCGACGACCTCGGCCTCCAGCTCATCGTTTTTGGCGTTGAGGACCTGACAGCTCACGCCTTCTCGTTGCAGATCGTCGGCCAACTCGTCCGACTCGGCGACGCTGCTCGTGCCCGCCAGGATGGGGCGCCCGGTGGCGTGGACGGCGGCAATCTCGCGCAAAAGCGCCTTGTGCTTCGCTTCCCTGGTGACGAAGACCAGGTCCGGGTCGTCCACGCGGATCGACGGCCGGTGAGGAGGGAGGACGACGACGGTCAGGCCGTAGAACTCGTTGAATTCGTCCGCGGCCACTTGGGCCGTGGCCGTCATGCCGCACAGCTTGGGGTAGAGCCGGGCGAAGTGAATCAGCGTGATGGACCCACGAATCAGCCCCTCCGCCTGGATCGGCAACCCTTCCTTGGCCTCGACGGCGGCCTGAAGACCGTGGGGCCAGTGCCGGTCCTCGACGACCCGGCCGGTGAATTCATCGACGATCTCAGCCTTGCCATTTCGGACGATGTAGTCCACGTCGCGGGCCAGCAGAGCATGGGCGTGCAGGGCCTGATAAAGCTGACTCAGCAACTCCATGTTCTCGGTCAGGTTCTCGCAATGCAGAGCCTTCTCCGCCTGGTCCAGCCCGGTGTCCGTGAGATATGCATTGCGGGCATTCTCGTCTGTGTCGTAGTCCAAGCCTGGCTTGAGGGTGCGCACGAATTCCGCCACCGCATAGGGATTGGCCACCACCTCGTCGGTGCTGCCCGCGATCACCAGCGGAATGCGCGCCTCGTCGATCAGAATCGAATCGGCCTCGTCCACCAGCGCGAAGTGGAAGGGCCGGTGGACCAAGTCGTCCTTGCTCAGGCACAGATGGTCGCGCAGATAATCGAACCCCGCCTCCTTGGCGGTCACGTAGGTGATGTCACAATGGTACGCCTGTTGGCGATTCTGAGCGGACATGCCTTCCTGGACGAAGCCCACGGTCAGGCCCAGGAACTGGTAAACGGGGCCCATCCACTGGGCATCCCGACGCGCCAGGTAGTCGTTGAACGTCAGAATATGGACCCCGTGGCCCGTCAGAGCATTGAGATAGGCGGGCAAAGTGGCGACGAGAGTCTTGCCCTCGCCGGTCTGCATCTCGATCAGCTTGCCCCGGTGCAAAGCGATCCCGCCGAGCATTTGGACAGCGAAGGGTCGCATCCCGATAGTGCGGCCGGCGACTTCACGCACAAGAGCAAAGGCCTCGACGAGCAAGTCGTCTAACGCGACCCCTGCGCGGGCCCTGGACTTCAGCTCGTTCGACAGTCCCCTCAGCCGGCTGTCCGTATACTCTCTGAATTCCGCCCCTCGCAGGTCGATTTGGGCGACGAGCTTTCGGTAGGGTGTCAGGTCGAATTCGATGCGACGGCCTCGAAAGCGATGGAAGATCTGTCGCAGTCTGTCAAGAATCATGTTGGCCTGTGAATCTGTCTCGGAACCTTCAGGTCGCCGGTACGCCCGGCGTCAAGAAAAGCACACCACCATTGTACCTGTCCGGGCCGCGAAGAGAAGCCTGGTTCTCGGGTGACGCGAGTGGGGCTTTGATCGGATCGGTATCTTGTGGTATCCTTTGCACAGGGTCCTTCTCGGGCCCGAAATACTGTGACAACCCGGAGGTTTGAGAATCATGCGTACTGCAAGAGCGACAGTCGGTCTGTGTCTGTGCTTCGCGGGTGTGCTATTCTGTCAGCCCTCTCTGGCGGAGGATTGGCTCCAGTACAAACATGACAGCCGGCATTCTGGCAATGTATCGGACCGGGATGTCGCCACGGGTTTGGGCTTGGTTGGGGCGGTGCCCCTGACTGATGCCATCTTCACGTCACCGGTAGTCAGGGACGGCCGGGTCTATGTGGTGGACGGCGCCGGGGTAGTTTCTTGCATCGATGGGTCCACCCTGGAGGTTCACTGGAGATTCGAAACCTCCGGCGGCAAGGCCAACTGCAACAATATGTCGTCCCCGGCGATTGTGGGCCGCTTCCTTCACGTTGGCACGATGGCCGGGAAGTACTATGTGCTGGATTGCGCCCAGGGAAGCTTGGTCAAGGAGATCGCCTGTCGCGAGCCGATCTGGAGCACGCCGGTTGTAGCGAATGAGCGGGCGTACTTTGCCACCCTCGGCTCCAAGGTCTACTGCCTGAAAGCGAATGGCGACATAGTCTGGACCTGGGACTTCGTCGAGGAGGTGCTCAAGTTCCCCGGCAACCGCTGGAGCGGCAGCCAGTGGCTGGAGCAGAAGCAGCGTCGTGTCACCTGGCGGGACCAGTTTCTCTGCACACAGGACATCGCGGTCCACAACGATCTGATCGTCGTGCCGGTCGGCGGCTCGGCCCTGGTCTTGCGGGATCTGGGGACGCGGGCCGAGGTGCAGGTGAGAAAGCCGATACCGCCTCTGAATGGTTCCGAAAATCCAGCCCTGTTCGGCATGAGTCTGGCCGATGATGGGACGATCTTTCAGCAGTGGCATCGCCGGGACAACTGCGGCCGGGTCGAAGTGATCCGGCTGCGCGGCAAGGAGGTGCAGGGGCTCCCCAACGCAGAAAGCCGCGTTGGGGGACCCCAGACGGAGTCCGTGCCGGACACGGAGACGGCGATTCAGCTTCCGCGGTTGCTCAGCTTCTTCTCTGTGAGTGTGCGGGGTGGTGACGTCTACCGGTGCAGCCCGGAACACGGTTTTGGCTTCTGCCGACATTCGCCCGGCGCCAAGGTGCAGGTCTTGAGCGCCGAGGGGTCTATCACATCTCCCCTTCTTCTGCGTGATCACGGCGTGTACGGCGGGCTGGATGGGCGATTGCACGTTGTGCCGCTCTCCGGCTCAGGAGAGGCATGGTCGTTTCGGACCGCCTTCGGCCAGGCCATCTCGGCCCCTGTCGCAGTCTGTGACGGTCGCATCTACTTCGGCTGCGACGATGGGTACCTGTACATCCTGGGGCCAGAGGGCAAAGCCAAATTACCTGACAGGGACCTGCGCCTGTGGAGTCTCCGCAGCTCTCTGACGAGCAGCCGGAGCGAGGCAAAATACGACTGGTTCACCAATTATGGCAATCTGGCGAACACGAATGCCAACGATCAGAGCGTGAAGCCACCCCTCAAGCTCAAGTGGGTGCGCCGGTACGAGGGGACGTTCAAACACATCCCCATCTGCGGCGGGGGCAGGATGTACACCCATACGGCCGAGGGACAGATCTTCGCCCTGGAACAGGAGACCGGCCGTTTGCTGTGGCGGCGCTACTGGCCGGATGTCCATCTTTCGTTCACCAGCCCGCTCTACTGGCGCCATGGTGAGAAAGAACTTCTTCTTGTGCCGCAGGGCGGGTTAAAGAAATCGTCTCTGCGTTGTCTCGATGCCGCCACAGGAGAGCTGCTCTGGGAGGCGCCCTTCACCGGTTCGCCGAGTTGGAGCCGACAGGGCCCGCCCGTCATTTCTGAGAACCTGGCGATCTATGCCTTCGGTTCGGGAAAGTACGCACCCCAGGGAACGGAGAAGGCGTACCTCTTTCGCGAGAAGCCCCAGCCGGTGGCCGACGGCGCCGAGATCATGAGCTGGAGGTATACCCACGACAACCCGTACTACCCCAAAGACAACAAGCCTCTGCTGCGGGCGTGGGACCTGGATACCGGCAAGGTCGTCTGGGAGAAAGATTTCTCCGACCTCGGCTGCGGCGGCAACGATGTGGGCCTGTGCCTGATGAACGGGACTCTGTACTATTCCACGTTCTTCGGCTCTGCGGCCCAGGCCAAAGATGGCGACCCCAAAGCGCAGGGTTTCACTGCCGCGCTGGAGCCGCGGACCGGCCGAGTCCTCTGGCAGACGAGCCGGTACTATGTGACGGCCGGCTGCACGCTCTCGGGCCGGGAGGGACGCCTGTATCTGGGCGGGTACAACGTCCCCAACGAGAATACCAAGACCCACCACGTGTGGTGCCTGGACGCGAAAGATGGCGCGCTCATCTGGCAGTCGGAGCCGGTGGCGAAGGCCGTCAATGTGGTCACGGTCGGTGAGCGATTCCTCTTTGCCCACGGCTCAACCGGATGTCCCAGCTACTTGATCGACAAAGCCACCGGCAAAGTCCTGCTGACCTTCGACATGGGATACGCCTGCACACGGTTCACCCTATCCGAGCCATACTTGGTCGGCTGCAACATGGACCTCATCGACACGACCCAAGGGGCCAAACTGGCTTCCTCCGGTCCCTGCCTGGAGCCGCGCGAGTGTGTGGGCGCGGTCGTGTCCAACGGGCGGGTTTTCTACACGGCCCAGGCCAGCGGCATGCAGGCGTGCGCCGCCTATGGTGAAGAAGCGACCCAGATCCGATCACCGTGGGAGTGACCAAACCGGTGATTCTCACCCATGCAGACCACACAACTCCGGGTGGCAGGGGGCCCCCAAACGCGAAAGGATGCGTTTGGGGACCCCGGCCTCAAGGCCGAAGGCCTCGTTTGTAGTGACGCCGTGAGGCGTTTGTTCTTATGCCCTTACGGGCACACTACAAACACGCTGCGCTTGAGGCTGCCGCCCGGACATTTGCATTGGACACCCGAGGAATAGTGTGTAACCTGGGGTCGGCCTTCACCTCACGTTCACCTGCTCCGTAACACGGAGCGTCACCGGGCCGAGGAGGCCGGACTCCAGCAGGGGCTCGCTGGCTTTCCACAGGCGCCAACTGGTGAAGGTGTATCGACCCGTGGGGCTGGGCTTGCCCTCTCGCACCCACTGCGGCCATTCCTTGAGCGTTCCATCGGGGTTGCGCGAGTTGTCCTCGGGCAGGCTCTCATCGCCGATCATCCGGTTCACCCAGAGATTGGTGACCTTCACTTCAAGGGTGTTCTCTCCGGCCTTGGCGGCGTCGGTGATCTCCACGCGATAGGGCGGTTTCCACAGGATGCCGAGGTCTTTGCCGTTGAGCTTCACTTGGGCCATCACCTGGACATTGCCCAAATCCAGGTACAAGTGCCGGTTCGCGCCGAGCATGTTGGATGGGACGCGGATCGTTTTGGTGTACGTTGCTGTGCCGGAGAAGTGCTTCACGCCGGGGGAGCTATGCTCGCTCCACGAGACCAGCTTCTCCAGAGTCACCTGCTCCGGTGCGCCCGCGCCTGGTGGGAACCGCAGGTCCCATGCGCCGGCAATCTCCAGCGGCTGGGGCAGGGCAGAGGCCTCGCATGGCAGCGTTCGGCCGGACGCGGTCTTCAGCTCATAACGGCCCGGCTGCCATGCTTCGAGCCAGAGTCGGCCGTCGGCTCTGCCACGAACCTGGGCCACCGGCTCGGAGCTTGTGGCAGTGAGCAAGGTGATCTCTTCCGGGTCCTGGCCGCTGATCTTGAAGGGCTTCCCATCGGCGGTGTACTCGACGATCAGTGTCTTGACGATGCCGAACGCCGGGTCGTCACCCTGCGCCATGCGTGCGACTTGAAAGGTCAGCTCGCCGCCATCGACGACCGCCTGAAGCTTCGCTTTCACATCGCGGGTGCGGCTGGGATCGCTCAGAACGCCGTAGGTTGCCTTCTCGATGACGATTCTTGCTTTTCGTTCCGGGGCCGGCAGAACCGGCTGTCCCTGGCGCGTCACGCTCACGACAGGATCAAACGATTTGCCACCTTCACGGAACACGACGAACACCGAGCCGGCGGATTCAAAAGAAATCGGGATGCGCGTGACGCCATTGGCCTGCTCGTAGAGAGCGACCGGTTCGATTCGTCCCGTCTCCGGCTGCCAGAACTCGGGCCGTTTCCCGGCCACGCGGAAGGTGCAGAGCCTTTCGGTGGGCTGTTGCCCGGCACAGGCGACGAAGTAAATGTCCATGCTGTCCACGCTGCGGTGAATCCAGCGAACGAAGGGACCCGCCGTGAAGTCCGGCTGCACGCCCATCTTCGCCAGGGTCTCCTCTGGCGTAGAGCCCCACACGATCTTGCCCTTGCCCAAAGCGTGTTCCTTCACAGTCCGGCCGTCACAGTCGCCCCAAAGCTCGCCGGCGAGTCGCTTCACTTCTTCGTCGCACTTCGGGTAATCGGAGAGACTGGGCGACTTCGATGGTCGGGGGCCGACGACGGTGGCGCCGACCTCGACCAGGTCCTTGATCTTACGTAGCAGCGGGGATGCGGGTCAACACGACCTCGGGCGTGCCATGGTCGCTCTCGTAGCCGCGGCGTGGATGGCCCTGGAAGCCTTGCGGCGCGCCCTCGGGTTGCCGAGAGCAGAGGTCGGCCACCAAGAGACCCTGCCGCCGCAGGTACGGGCAGCGCGCGAGATACTCGTGCCACGGCCGGGACGGCTCCCCCCAGGTCTCGGTGCGCTCGTAGGGGAGACCCCAGGGGCCCCTCGTCATCCCGGGCCGGTAGCTCCGCCACGGCGGCAGGGCCTAGCGGTGGAACACGAACCGGTTCCCGCCCTCGCCGAAGGCCCGGTCGCCCCGGGCCTTGATCCGGCCCGGAGGCGGGAGCCAACGCGCGCGGTTATCCGCCGGGAAGGCTTCCGCTCCCAGAATCCGTTTGCCGTAGGGGTGGGGAGAAACGGGAGCAGGTCGTACCCACGCCGCTTTGGGAATTCCTCCCGCCTCCGCGCGGTCCCGTTCTGCGAACCGTTTTCCCCACGGTCGATAGGGGTCGCGACGAGGGTCTGGCCCGCCGCACCACCGACCGCGGCGATCAGAGGCCCCCTCCTGCCGGCGCATGGGGCCTCGATCCCCTCCTGGCTCCGCTGGTCGCACTCCCGGCCGCGCCCGCTCGCTGGCGATGGCGCGTTGGTCACGCCGGTGGACGTGGGGCCGATGCGCCGCACGGTCCCCTGGCCGGTGGGCACCTCCCCGGTGAGCCGGCCCTCTTGGTCCCTCTGCTGGCCGAGATGGACGATGCGGGCGCGGTCGATCCCCATTTCCGGCGGGAGTTTCTTCTCGCGGGCCGCGTCAACTCCCCGGCGTTCGTAAGCCGCCTTGCCTTGGATGTTGTCGATACGGAAGCTCCCGGGAGTGGGAAAAGCCAGCACCCTGATGTCGCGATAGTATCCCGCGACAGCCTGTGGTGGTGGGAGCACACCCTCGAATCGTTTCGGCCCTTCCACGTTCGTCTCGCTCCCGATGACTTTCGGCAGGGACTGCTCGGGTTTGATCCAGGGCCCGCCACTGCCGTTCCCGCCGGCGTCGTCGTTCCTGTTCACTTCCAGCCCCAGCCGTTGGGCTTCGGCGGCGACGTGCTGGAACAACTCCCGCCACGGCAGGCTCAGGAAGGCGACCGGTCCCAGTGGTGCACCTTGGTCCACTTCCATGATGAGCACGCCGCCGATGCCCACCCGCTTCATCGCCTCCAAGTCCGCGGTGATGCCCTCACGCGTGATATTGCCGTTGAGCCAGAACCAGTACACCCAGGGCCGGGCAGAATCTGGAGGATGGACAAAGGCCTTCTCCACTTCCGGCGCCGATCCGGCAGCTTGGCAAATACAAGACAGGGCAACCAGCAGCAGCATCGCCACGATACAACCGATGTGGGTCCGAATGTGACTAATCATGGGCCGATCCCTTTCATCTCTCGAGTCAGAATGAAGTCCGTGTCCCGTGACACTCCTGAACTTTCCGGCTCGATAGACTACCAGATTTGTCCCCGGCTTTCAGGGATTTTGATCCTGCAAGGTGCGACGGCGCTCTCAGCGGGTGTTTGAGAAGTCGGTTTCGCCGTAGCATGGGCATCTTGCCCATGAGTCGCAGGGCCATCCCCCGCCTTCGCGGGGGCGGGCTTTGGCCCTGCCTGCACGAGCGGGACGGCCGTGATACTCACGGGCAGGATGCCCGTGCTACTTCTCAAACACCCTCTCAGTTGGCCTTGCGACCGATGCAGAAAAGATGGCTGAAGCCACGCAGGAAGATTTGACCGTCGCTGATCGCAGGTGAGGCGTAGCAGGACTCCCCCATCTCGTACTTCGCGACGCGCTCGAACTTGGGACCAGGCTTTACTACATTGATCTCACCGTTGTCGTTGGTGAAGTAGACCAGTCCGCTCGCGAAGACCGGGGAGGCATGATGCCGCCCGAGCTTCTCCTGCCAGAGCACTTTGCCGGACGCGGCGTCGTAGCAGAACGCCACGCCGGCGGGATTGATGCTGAACAGAAAGTCGCCCACGACAAGCACGGAAGGGATGTAAGGTGCTCCCTTGCCATCGCGCCAAAGGACGTGAGTTCTCGTGACGTTGCCGGTGCCGGTCGGGCGGATGGCGAACAGCATGGTTCTGGGCCAACTGCTGCTGACGTAGACCAGTCCCGTACGTTCGCTGTAGGTCGGCGTCGCGACGAATTCCTCCGAAGGACCGTCCACGGTCCAGAGGGGATTGCCCGTGTCAGGGTTGAAGCTGGTGACGCAGCGGTCGCCGCACTGGACCAATTGCGGGCGGCCCAGCATTTCGCGGATCAGGGGCGCGCTGTAACTGATCCCTTGATGAGGACGCTTGATCCGCCAGAGCGTTTCACCCGTGGCGCGGCTCAGGGCGACGAGGAAGGAATCGCCTTTGCTGTCGCCGTCCACGATCACCTTGTCTTGGTACAGCACCGGCTCATTGCTGAAGCCCCATTCGCCGATGTGCGTTCCCGGCCGGACCCGCCAGATCTGCGCGCCGCTCGCCAAGTCGTGCGCCGCCACGATGATGTCATCGCCCACGCGAAACGCGACGAAGACGTACTGGCCGTCCGTGACGGGCGTGCCGGAAGCATGACTGTTCTCCGGATGGATTTTCTCCAACGGACCCTGCACCACGGTCTTCTGCCAGAGGATCTTGCCACTGGCTCGATCGAGGCAAACGAGCATCCGCTCCTGGGTGGCGGGCGTGGCGGTGGCGGTGCACACGCGGTCGCCCCAGACGATCGCGGAGGCGTGGCCTTGCCCGGGGATCGCCGTCTTCCAAAGGGCGCGGCTCACGTCCCAGTCGGTCGGGACGTTCTGCTCGGTGCACGTGCTGTCGCTGCGCGGGCCGCGCCAGCCGGGCCAGGGTTCGGCACGGGCCGTGGAAGCGGTGAGGAGACCGGACAATACAATGGTGAGAGTAAGACATCGTTTCGTGGCGTTCATCGGCGGCAGTATAGCCCGCCGGCAGGGCATGTCAAGCAAGGAGACTCTCGTTGCGTGGGGGAGAGAGCGTGCTACAATGGGAGCCCGTTGCCGATGATACAGTGTGCATTCGAGGAGGTTCACGATGTTGAAACACGTATTGGTGCTCAGTCTGTCGGTCGCGGTTGTAGCGATCATGCCGGCGTGCGCCTCGGGACAGAGCAATCCCTACGATGCAAAAGCCATCGAGGCGGACCCGACCATCCGCCGGCCGGTGGTCATCTACTCACAGAGCAACGCACCCACGGCGCCGAAACTGGAGGACCTGCCGCTGCGGGAGAGCGTCTCCCAATACGGCATCACCTGGACGTTCGAGCGGCCGGCGCGGGTCGGGCAATTCGTCAACGGCGATTGGTACGTCGTCGGCCCGGTGACGATCAAGGCCATCGATCCCCGTCCCCTCTACGGCAGTGAGATCCCGCCGGACCAGTTGGACCACATGGACAAGGAGCGGCCGGAAGTGCAGCGGGTCCGCAACGGCTTCATGGTGAATCCACCGGCCCAGATGAAAGCCGCCTATGACAGCGGCGTGCGGAACTGGTTCGACCCGTCGCTGATTCAGAGACTACCCGTGACGGTCAAGCCGGGCGATTCGCTCGTCTCTGCGATCAGCATGCCCAAGGGCTTGGTTCTCAATGCCCAATTGCGAAACAAGATCGAGCGTGGCGTGGACGACAGCAGTCCCATTCGTACCGCTGCCGTGCTGACGTGCGTGCGTGAGCCGCAGCCGCCGGATGCCTTCCGCCCGGCGTTCTGTGATCGGCAGCAGAAGGGGACCCCAATCGCGTCGAATCGCGATTGGGAACCCAGAATCTACTTGGCCCGCAATCTCAAGCGGGAGCGCCTGCCCGCGGCCGCCGCCACGAAGAACATTCCCCGGATCGCGCAGTACATCCGGTTCACGCAGCGGCCCTGGGTAGGGACCGGCTTTTTCGGTTTCGAGGAGCCGGTGGAGAACATGCCGCAATATGGGCTGGAGTACGGTCGGGTCTCCGGTATCGCGGCCCTGATCCTGTGCACGGACCTGAAGCCCGAGCAGAAAGAACTGCTCCTCGTGAATTACGTCCAGATTGGCATCGACCTGGGTGGCATGGTCCGGGCGGGTCACCCCGGCTGGACCGGCTGGGGCGGGCACGGCAGCGGCCGCAAGCTCCCCATCGTCTTTGCCGGTATTCTCTTGGGCGATGACGAGCTGGCGGGCATCCACGGGTCCTATCCGAAAGTGAGCTTCGGGGAGGATGAGCAGACCGCGTACGGCGACTGTTGGACGGGCGCCAAGGTGGTTTTCGCCGGACATTCGGGGATTGACGCGCCGACCGGCGAGGCTCGCCCGCGCGGCAACGGCTGGGGACCGTATGAGCATACGCCACCCTCGCAGTGGAAGGATGGCCAGAACACCAGCGAGAGCTATCGCCGGTGTTGCACGAGCGTTGGCTGGGTGGCGCAGGCTCTGGCTTTGCGGCTGATGCACGCCGAGAAGGCTTGGGACCATGACGCCTTCTTCGATTATGTGGACCGGTGGATGTACGAGGACGACGCGGCCTTTGTGAAGACGATCAAAGAGGCGACCGGCCGGGACCACAACAAGGACTGGGCCCGGCAGGGCCAAGCCTGGGATGCTTTTGTCAACGAGATGTGGGCCAAGCACCGCCCAACGCTCCCAGCCCCGACCGACGGCTGGAAGCAGCAACACGATGATAGCTATTATCGCGCGGCCATCGCCAAGTCACAGAAATAGGGTGACAGAAGACGCGACAAGAACGTAGTGGTCAAGCCGGGTGGCAGCCTCAAGGCCGAAGGCCTTGGGGATGGCAGGCACATAGGTGTGAAGCCATCCCCAAGCTGCGCTTGAGGCTGCCACCCGGAGCATAGATCGACTGAGGATCAATGAACGCGAGCCTCGTGGTTGGGCATGTGCTAATGACGCCGAAATGGGCCTTGATTTGGATGCTGCGGATGACCGGTGGGGTCATGCTGTGGGCCCTGATCTTCGTGTTCTGCCCGTTCGAATGGATGGGCGCGATTCATCAGCGATTGGGGATGGGCGAGTTCCAATACATGCCGCTGATGAGCTATCTCACTCGAACCCTCTCGGCCATGTACGCGAGCATGGGGGCGATCCTTCTATTCCTTTCTTTCGATGTCCAGCGGTATCTTCAATTGATTCGCTTCTTTGGCGTTCTCGCCCTCGCGGGGGTGTGGGAGTCACGATCCTTGATGTCGCCATCGGACTTCCCCTGTTCTGGACGGCATCGGAGGGTCCTCTCACCGTGGTTCTGGGCGTGTTCCTCGTCGGACTTGTTCGCGTGACCGCCAAGGTCCGCCAAGAGAATGAGTAACAGACGCACGCCCTCTTTGTCACCCCCGCGAAGGCGGGGGTCCAGGAAAGCCGCGGCGTTACTGGATTGGGGACCCCAAACGCGATAGAACGCGTTTGGGAACCCTTCCCGCCTGCGCGGGAATGACAAGAGGCAGCAGTCTTCGGCAGATGATCATTCTGTTAGAGGTTATAGGAAGACGGGCACACAAGGCAGCCCATTGGGCCGGCGCGGCGCAAGAGCCATCTGGTGACTGTTTTGCGCAATCCTGTATTTTGCCGGACGCCCACGCGGTGGTATACTAATCGTGTGTGACGACAGGAAGTGCCATCGGGTATTGCCTTTTTCGGTAGGAGGATCGTATGAGCAAGAAATCCATTTGTGCGGCTGTTGTGCTGGCCATCGGTCTGGCGATTCCTGCCTCGGCCGAGTCGGTGGGCTACTGGAAGTTGGATGAGGGCAAGGGCACGGCCTTCCTGGATCAGACGGACTACTGGACCGACGGGACCATCAGTCCCTGGAATGAAACCAAGGTGAAATGGTCGACCGCCGGCCACGATGCCAATTGCCTGGACTTCGTGTCCGCTACCGGGCCGTTTACGATGTGCGACGCGCCGGTGAAAGCCGGTCTGCTGGACATCCAGGAGGCGACGGTCTCCTTCTGGATGAACATGCCGGCCACGTTCCAGGCCTGGGGACCGATTCTCGTGCTGCTGGGGCAGAGTTCGGATCACAGCGCGGAGTGTGACGGCGCGGCCGACCTGTTCCTGGCCGACTTCGGCGTGGATACCTATGAGGACCTCCACACCAGCGGCGCCAAGCTCAACGACGGCAAGTGGCACCACGTCGCCATCACCTACAGCACCACCGCGAATGCGATGACGGTCTACGTGGACGGCCAGGCGGCCGGCAGCCAAGCCTTCAAGGCGAGCGACCCTATTACGGCGGTTCGCCTCGGCGGGCCCCGCAACCGCACCCAGTGGCGACGCTACCTGGGCCGGCTCGATGACGTAGCCGTTTGGAATCACGCCCTCAGCGCGGCTGATGTCAAGAACGTCTTCTGGTTCGGACCCCAATGGACCCGGTTTGCCACTGGCGCCGACCCGGCCAACGGGATCACGGTCGGGACCACAAACGTCACGCTCCGCTGGACCGCCGGCGAGACCGCCGTACAGCATCACCTCTACCTCGGCGCAAACGCGGACGACGTGAAGAAAGGGACGGGCGGCACCGATCAGGGGCTGACGGCGAAGGCTGCGTTCTCGGGCTATGTATGGGAGTTGGGCAAGACCTACTATTGGCGCGTCGATGAAATTGAGGCGGACGGCACGGTGTACCCGGGCGTCGTCTGGAGCTTCACTGTCTCGGCGAAACTCGCTTCCCTCCCAACCCCCAAGGACGGTACCGTGCTGGTGGATCCCAATGCGACTCTGACTTGGACTCCCGGCTCGGGGGCTGTCTCGCACAGTGTCTATCTGGGCACCGATCCCGCCCATCTGCCGGCGGTCGCACAGAAGCAGGCGAAGACCACGTACGGGCCGGTCTCTCTGGCCTATGGAACGACCTACTACTGGAGGGTGGATGAGTCGGACGGCACGAGCCTCTACACAGGCGACCTCTGGCATTTCAAGACCCGGCCCGACATTCCGGTGACCGACCCGAGCCTCGTCGGCTTCTGGAGCTTCGACCAGGACGAGGTTGGCATCGCGATTGATGGTTCCGGCCACAGCCGCCACGGCCAGATTCTCGGAGACGCGAATCACGTCGACGGCTACAACGGCCGGGCCCTGGCGTTCGACGGTGTCAACGACCGGGTCGAGGTCCCCCAGGTCGTGAGCGCGGATTTGACCCTGATGGCCTGGATCAAGGCCGATGCCCCCGGTGCGGCGGGCACGACGGCGCGCGACGGCAGCGGCTTGCTCTGGTCGGATCACGCCGGAGGCGGCGACCATTTCACTGTGGCCGTGCTGGGAACCAAGCTGGCGTTCGAGTCCGGGCCCGGGGGCAATCCCAATACGACCTCGAATCGGGACATCGTCATGGGGGAATGGGTGCACGTGGCGGTCACGCGGGCCGAGAGCTCACGCCAGGTCCAGCTTTTCATCAACGGGACCCTCGATACGACGGGTACGCACACGGGCGACAACAACGTGGGCTCCAATCCTCTGATTGTGATCGGCGCCAATGTCCTCGATTCGCGGTACTTCAAGGGTCTGATCGATGAGGTCCGGGCGTATAACCGCGTGCTGACGACGGAGCAGATCGTGGCGGCCACGCGGGGCAACCTGCTGCTGGCCTGGAATCCCAGCCCGAGCCAGGGCGAGGCCCTTGACGTTCGGTACGGCAAGCCGCTGACCTGGTCCACCGACGACAAGGCGGCCCGGCACGACGTCTACTTCGGGACCGACCAGGCGGCCGTGCAGGCGGCGACGCCGCAAACGGCCGGCCTCTACCAGGGCCGCCAGGACCAGACCAGCTATAGCCTCAAAGACCCCCTCCAATGGGATACGACCTACTACTGGCGGATCGACGAGATCAACGCCGACGGGACGGTCAGCCAAGGTAACGTCTGGAGTTTCAAAGTTGCTGATTACCTCATCGTCGACGACTTCGAGAGCTACACGGATGAGGAGGGCAACCGCATCTATGAGACCTGGATCGACGGGTACGGTTCACCGGACAACGGTTCGCAGGTCGGCTACGCCCAGGCGCCGTTTGCCGAGCGGACCATCGTCCACAGCGGCCGCCAGTCGATGCCTTTGAATTATGGCAACCTGGTTGCCATCGTTGTTTCCGAGGCCGAGCGAACCTGGGATACGGCTCAGGACTGGACGATTCACGGCCTGAGTGCGTTGACCCTCAACGTTCGCGGCCGGGCCGAGAACAACCCCATGCGGCTGTATCTCACCGTGAAGGACAGCGCCGGCCGCAGCGCCACCGTGGCGAATCCGAATGCCAACGCCGTGACGACCGCCGCATGGCAGGAGTGGTCCATCCCGTTCACGGCTCTGGCGCCGGTGGACCTGACCCATGTCAGCACGCTGGTCATCGGACTCGGCAATCGAGCCAGCCCCGTCAGCGGGATGGGCTTGATCTACATCGACGACGTCCGGGTTCAAGCGGCGAAATAGGGGAAATCACTGGGAGTCAGTTATGTCGAAGGGAATCGCGTTCTCCATTGTCCTGAGCCTCATGGCAAACGCCGTGGCATGCGCGGAGCCGATCAAGGCCCACCCCGCCAACCCGCATTATTTCATGTACAATGGTGAGCCGATCATCTTGATTACTTCGGCGGAACATTATGGCGCGGTCATCAACAAGGACTTCGACTACGTGGCGTATTTCGATGCGCTCCAGGCGCACGGACTCAATTACACCCGCATCTACCCGGGCGTGATGTTTGAGCCGGTAGGCAAGTTCATGCCCGGCAACACCCTGGGCCCTAAGCCGGAAAGCCTGATCGTCCCCTGGGCAAGGAGCGACACGCCCGGCTATCGCCTGGGCGGCAACCGGTTTGACTTGGACCGCTGGGACCCGGCGTATTTCGCCCGCCTGAAGGACTTCCTGACCCAGGCGGCCCAGCGCGGCATCGTGGTCGAAATCTGCTTCTTCAACTCGCAGTATGCCGACACGTGGCCCCTCTCGCCGCAGTATTTCGAGAACAACGTGCAGGGCATCGGCAAGTGCGACTGGCGGGACGCTCAGACCCTCAAGCATCCTGACCTGGTCCGCCGCCAGGATGACTACGTCCGCAAGCTCACGCAGGAGGTCAATGCGTTCGACAACGTCATTCTTGAAATCTGCGATGAGCCGGGCCACATCGGGACCGGATTCGACTTGGCCGGCCCGTGGGTCAGCCATCTGGCGGACGTGGTCCGGGACACGGAACGCAACCTGCCTCAGAAGCACCTGCTCGGCCAGGAAGTGGACGGCCCGTTGGGCGGTCCGGTCGATTTCGCGACTGACCCGCGCTTCTCGATCATCATCGGGCAGTACATCTGGGGTGAAGACCAGGGCGAAATGGGCGGCATGAAAGGCTTGGACTACAAGTACAAGGACAATAAGCCCATCGAACTGAACGAGACCGCTTACTATCCGATTTGGTACAAGGGCGACAAGGTCGCCGACTCGCGCGTGGAGGCCTGGGAGTTCATCGTGGGCGGTGGGGCGGGCTTCAACCAGTTGAACGGGCTTTTCACGGCCCAGAACCCGGCGGGCAAGTCGCCCGAGAATGAGCAGATGCTGCGGGCGCTAACCAGCCTGAAGCAGTTCATGCACAGCTTCGATTTCATCAAGATGGCGCCCGACAAGGACTTTCTCGTGAGCGGCCTGACCTCGCCCCAGTTCCACCGAGCGATCAGTGAGCCGGGAAAGCAGTACGCGCTGTACATCCACCACAGTAGCGAGAAGGTCGGCGGCGCCTACACTGTCGTGCCGGGAGAGTATCGGGAAGACCTGGTTATCAGTCTGCCGGCAGGTCATTACCGGGCAGAGTGGGTCGATCCGGCCACCGGCTCCGTTCTGGGCAGTGTAGATGTCGTTCACGAGGGCAGTTACCACACGCTGACAACGCCCACGTACGAGGTGGATATCGCGCTTCGGGTGAAGCGTATATGAGTCAATGTTGCGATGCGTTGTGCTCCGACCATGCTAACATGGTGAGTAGCATTGGGAGGCACCTGGATCAGCGGCGTTGGCGCGGCCAGTCCGTAGGGTGGGTTCTTAACCCACGCGTTTAATGCGCATTGGGCGAGGGTACGCGTGGGTTAAGAACCCACCCTACGAAAGGAGGCTTCGCATGAGGCGAATCTTGTTTATGTTGAGTGTGGCGGTCATGAGTGGCGTGGCTTGGGCGCAGGCGGCGGATGACTCCAAGCCGGCGACCTCGAACCTGCCGGGGGTCGAGTATCCACGGGTCCACTCCGATCTACGCGTCACGTTTCGCATCAGCGCTCCCAACACGCAGAAGGTGCAAGTGATTCCCGGCGGCAACGATAACGGACTGGGCCAGGGTCCCTTCAACATGCAGCGGGACGACAAAGGCGTTTGGACCGTGACCATCGGGCCGGTCGTGCCGGGATTCCACTACTACTGGCTGCAGGTGGATGGTTTCGCCTGCAACGATCCGGCCACGCAGACCTTCTTCGGCTGGAACAAAGAGTGCAGCGGCATCGAAGTACCGGATCGGACGCTCGATTTCTACGACGTCAAAGATGTGCCGCACGGGGAGGTTCGGGCCCACTGGTATTACTCCAAAGTCACGGCCATGTGGCGACGAGCGATGGTCTACACGCCGCCGGATTATGATAGGGATGCCAAGGTATGCTACCCTGTCCTCTATCTGCAGCACGGTGCGGGTGAGAGCGAACGAGGCTGGACCTCCCAGGGCCGGGCCAACTTCATCCTGGATAATCTGCTCGCCGAGAAGAAAGCCCAGCCGATGATCGTCGTCATGGAGAACGGCATGGTGGCCCCGAGGGCCGGTGGGAACCCGGCATCGGCCCAGCCGGGGGCGGGCTCGCGACGGAACGAGGCGTTTGGTGAGTTGGTGATCCAGGATCTGATCCCGATGGTGGACGCGGCGTACCGGACGATTCCGGACAGGACCCACCGGGCCATCGCCGGGCTGTCGATGGGGGCCGGCCAAGCCATGCAGATCGGGCTGGGCAACTTGGGCAAGTTCGCCTACGTCGGCTCGTTCAGCGGCGGGGGACCGGCTCGGTCGGATCCCAGCAAACTCGAGCCCAAACCGCTGCTGGTCTGGATGGGCGCCGGCAGCGCCGAGTCTAGTCGCATGACTTCGGGGAAGGCCACGGTCGAGGCGATGACCAAGGCCGGCGTCCCGGCGGTCTGGTTCGAAGCCCCCGGTACGTCGCACGAGTGGCAGACGTGGCGTAAGTGCCTGTATGATTTCGCGCCGCGGCTGTTCCAAAAGTGACCCAGAAAGGACACAGATGGGACCCGAAGCAACTCGTCGGAGCCTGTTCAAGAACATCGCTAGTGCCGGACTTTTGTGGACGGCCGGCCAGTCCACTTGGGGACAGGAGCAGACCTCGCCGGCTGGCCCTTCAGCGCGGCGGGAGCGGAAAGCCTCGCGCATGAAGATCACGAAGGTCGAGCCGATTCTCACCGGCGGCGATGTCTTCGTCCGCATCGAGACCGATGCCGGCATCGTTGGCTACGGCGACGCGACGAACTCCTTTGTTCCCTATTCCGTCGAGGGAATGCTCAAGGACGTGATCCCGTATCTGATCGGCGAGGACCCCGAACGGATTGAGTATCTCTGGCAGTCCTGTTTTAGGCGTCGGTTTTATCGCGGTGGGCCCTCGACCGGGGCGGCCCTGGCGGGTATCGACCAGGCGCTGTGGGACATCAAGGGCAAGGCTTACGGCGTGCCCGTGTATCAGTTGCTGGGCGGCCTGGCCCGAACCAAGGTCCGTGTCTACGGGCACGTGACGGGCAATACCGCCGCAGAGGCCGCCCGCCAGGCGAAGCAGCGCGTCGCCAAGGGTATTACGGCCATCCGCTTCCGCGCGTTCCACAGCTACGATGCCCAAGACCTGCACGACCATAAGCTCGCTGTGCGGCAGCAGATCGAGTACCTGGCCGCGATTCGTGAGGCCGTCGGCGACGACATTGACCTCATTCTCGAATGTCATGGCCGCTACGATCCCGAATGGGCGATCAAGCTGGCCGAGCAGGCGAAGCCCTATCGGCCTTTCCTGATCGAGGACCCGATTCGTGCCGAGAATCCGGAAGCCTTGGCACAGGTGCGGGCGCATACGGACCTCCCTCTGGCCACGGGTGAGCGCTACCACAACAAGTGGGACTTTCGCGAGATCATCGTACACCAGTACGTCAACTACGTCCGCCCGGATGTCAGCCATTGCGGCGGGATCAGCGAGATGAAGAAGATCGCCGCGCTGGCCGAGACCTACTACATCGACCTGATTCCCCACAACAACGCCGGTCCGCTCGGCTCGGCGGCCACCGTGCACGCGGCCCTCGCGATCCCGAACGTCACGATGATCGAGGCCCCGTGGGTCAACGGCGACAGCGAAGGCGACGTAGTGAAGCCTTATCCGACGGTGGAAAAGGGATTCGCCTTGCCGTTGGAGGGACCGGGCCTGGGCATTACGTTCGACGAGAAGCTCGCCCGGTCCAAACCATTTCGCAAGCCGGGCCTCCAGCCGCGCCTGAATGACCCCGACGGCTCCGTTCGGGACTTTTGATGCAAACTCGCGTTGCTCTCTCGGGGCCCGGCGGCTACAATCGGCCGCTGTAACGCCGCGCCGCCGCGCGTCATCGAAGGATCGTCATGACGGACATGAATGGAACCAGTCCCTGTCAGCTCAGCCGCGAGTTGGGCCTGATCACGGCCATTGCTTGTGGCGTGGGCTCGGTGATTGCCTCGGGCGTCTTCAAGAAGCCGGGTCTGATGGCCAGTCAGCTTGGCTCGCCCGTGTTGCTCATCCTGGTCTGGATCGTCGCGGGCTTGGCGACCCTCTTCGGGGCGCTCTCCATCGCCGAGATCTCCGGCATGTTCCGTGACCCCGGCGGCCAGTACATCTACTTCAACAAGGGCTACAACCGCTTCGTCGGCTACCTGTATGGTTGGGCGACCTTCATCGTCATCCAGACCGGCTCGATCGCGTCCATTGCCTACGTTTTTGCGGATTCGCTGGGTCATTTCGTCGCCTTCCCACGCCTGTCCGCCGCGTGGGAGCAGTGGTGCATCCCCATCCCGCTGATCGGGGCGATGACGCCCTTCAAGTTCCTCGGCCTCAAGCTCACGGCCATCGGCCTGATCCTGCTTTTGACCACGATCAACTACCTGGGCGTCAAGCTGGGCAGCACCCTCGTAATCATTTTCTCAACGCTCAAGGTGGCCATCATCGGGACCATCATCGTGCTGGCCTTCACCTTAGGGCACGGCAATCTCGCCAACCTCACTCAGTCGGCAGGTGACTTCGGCACGGGTACCGCCGGATCGTCCTCGGTCTTGGGGACCCCAAACGCGGCGAGTCGCGTTTGGGAACCCTTCCTGATGATCATCATGGCGATGGCCGGGGCATTCTGGGCCTATGATGGCTGGATCAACGTCACCTACCTGTCCGGCGAGATCAAGAACGTCCAGCGCACCTTGCCCCGGGCCATGGCCATCGCGGTCTCCACCGTCGTCGCCATCTACGTTCTGGTCAATCTCGCCTACCTCTACATCATTCCGGTGGACGAGATGGCCCGCAAGTACCGCGAGGCCCAAGCCAGCGGCGGCAGCTACATCGTTGCCATCGACGTCGCCGGCAGCTTTCTGGGCCAATGGGGCGGGGCGGCGATCGCTATCGCCATCATGATCTCCACCTTCGGCGCCGTCAACGGCACGACGATGATGTCGGCCCGGATCTATTTCGCCATGGCCCGCGAGAGGCTCTTTTTCCGCCGGATCGGCGCGGTCCACCCGCGCTTCCACACGCCGGGCAACTCGCTCCTGCTCCAGGGCACATGGGCCTCGATGCTCGTCCTGAGCGGCACTTTCGACCAGCTCACGGACATGCTCATCTTCGTCACGTGGATCTTCTACGCCCTGGCGGCGGCCAGCGTCTTCACGCTCCGCCGACGCCTGCCCGACGCTCCTCGGCCCTACCGCGTCTGGGGCTATCCCGCGACCACCATCCTCTTCGTCGCCTTCGCCGCGACCTTTATCGTCTTTACGCTCTACACGGACATCCGGAACTATCGCAGCGGCAAGTCCCCCCTGGTGAATTCCTTGATGGGCCTGGTCTGGGTCGCACTCGGCATCCCCGGCTACCTCTGGTGGCAGGGAAAAGGGGACATTCTACTTTTCCGCTCCGCCCGGGTAGCGAAGAGGATGGAAAAGTAGAATGTCCCCTTTTCCCTGCCCAGCCGTCGCCCGCCGCCTCGGAAGTCCTGTGACCTCGTTGACGGTTGATGTGGTTTTGGCAGCGCACAATCTGTAGGGTGGGTTCTTAACCCACGCGTCAAGTGCGCGTTGATTGAGCCAACGCGTGGGTTGAGAAGGGCTCCCAAACGCGATGGTTCGCGTTGGGGGACCCGAACCCACCCTACGAGATGGCGTTGACACACGTACCCAAGCCGCGCTAGGGCTTGGCCGCCGGTGGCGCTTTGATGTAGCGGTCGGCCCACGTCAGGAACGTCGGCCAGTTCGGTCCGGTGGTGTGGCCGCCGCGGTGCTGGCGGAAGGCGAGTTCGCCCGCCATCAGCCCCGTCTCCACGGGCGGGAACTCGCTGGTTCCCAGGTCCTTCTTCCCCAAAAGCCGGTACACCGGACCGGCCGCGACGGCTGCCATGAAGCTGCCCTTCTGGTCCACCCATCCGCCTTCCGCGCCCGGGCCCGATGAGGCGCCGTAACTGATGAACGTGGGCCGGGGGGCGCACAGGGCAATCAACTCGTGCGCGTCCACGGGCAGGTCGTCGGCGTTCCGTGGTCCGCCGTACTTGAGGAAGTTGCCGGCCATCCAGTGGTACTCGCCACTGCCCGTGAGGTTCTCGACCAGCTCACCCCAGTTGCGGCGGTGCAGCTTGGCCCCGCCTTCCCCGGAGGAGCCGACAAAACCGATGGCGAACCGCTGATCATAGGCCATGGCCACGAGTGCGGCCTTGCCATACCGCGACAGCCCTTCGATCCCGACCTGCTTGGCGTCCACGGCCTTATCCGTCTCGAAGTAGTCCAAGGCCCGGCTGGCTCCCCAGGCCCAGGCCCGCAGCGCCCCCCAGTCATCCGGCTGGCGGGGCTGGCCCTTGTTGACGAGGCCGATGATGCCCTGGGTCAGACCCGCGCCGTTGTCCGCCTGAATGCTGTTGGGGATGAGGATGGCATAGCCCCAGCCCTTGGCCAGCACCTGCTGTTGCCAACTCGGCCCACTGCTGCCGAAGCCGCCGCCCGGTCCACGCGTGTCGCGGGCATCCTGCCCGCGATTCGAGGGCGGGACGCCCTCGCCACCGGAATGGCCGGGTTCGCCGCGACCGGCAGGCGGTGTCGCCGCCTTCGGTGTTGCCCCTTTGGCACCACCAAACCCGCCGGGTCCAAAGACAAAGCCAAACTCCATCATCACGGGCACTGGCCCGGTCGCCTTGGCCGGCGTGGTCAGCGTCAGCCGGATATCGACAGTGATCGCCGGGTACGAGGAGTTGTCGACGTGGCCCACAAGCTGTTTCGTAATGACCGGTACATCACCGTTGGTCTCGTCCTTCGTCTCAGTCACTTCCCACTTCACCTTGGGCGTGTCCTTGGGGACTCGGCCGTAGACCTCCCGGTCGAAATCCTCGACGATCTCCGGCCGGCGCTGCTCCCACCACATCTGCGCCGTTGTGACTCTCTGCCCGTTCTTGAGCACCAGCGGCTCCGGCAGATTCGGATACGGATTGGCCTTCGCCTCATCGTAGTTGGCATAGTTGGGCGCCTGCCGATTACTCCCATTCGCTCCGGGGCGCAGCGAAGTGATGTGCAGCAGGTCCATCATCTTCTGATGATCCTCCTGCGCCGTCATTTTCACCGGACCGCCCGTCGTCCCACCCTCCGGCGTCTTCCCTGCCTGAGCCCCCCAAACCAACGACCCGCCAACCATCGCCAACAGAGCCAATCCAAACGACCATCGAACCCATCGCATCGCCGCAGTAGACATACGTATCTCCTCGACATTCGAATTTGCCGCCGCTCAGTATAGCCGCCGCTCAAAGGAGAATCAAAACCGACCGCCGAAACGCGGGGAAGAAGCCGGTTTTGCCTGCTCCTTCGCTTCTCACTTGACCGTGCCGGGATCAGCGCCGGGCGGTCTCCTTGGCTCGCTCCAACCCGGGGTCCGTTGTCCGCCCGGGAGCGCCGCCCAGGGCCGCTCTCAGGGCACGCTCCTGCATGATCACGTGGCTGCCGCCAACCACGGCAAACACGCGGTTGCCTCGCTCGACCTCGCGGATCAACAGCTTGACCATATACCGGTCCCGAAATTCACTCAGTTGGCGCGAAATGCGGTTGGTGTATGATTCAGGGCGCGATATGACGGGATCGAACCAATCCTCTGGGACTACTCTCCAATCGGTTGGCGCGCGGAACAGGCGAACATAGCTTCGCTCGAACTCCGCCAGCGAGCAAGGCGGTCCCTCCAGACCCTGCTCACGGGACAACCCCTGAACGACTCTCTCCACGAAACCTTCCACACGCTCATCATTGCGGCTCTTGCGAAACTGCACGACGCCACGCAAGACGTAGAAGACCTTGATCTGTTCGACGGAGAAATCCCTCTGTAACAGGGTATGCTCCTCGTCCGAGGGCGGTTCGAGGCTGCGCACCGGCACACGGCCGGCCTTGGCCAAGAATCTCACCAAGCCGGCCTCTCCGAAACGCTGCACCGTTTCCTCCTGGGACTCGAGCGCCGGCGGATCGCCGCCCTCATTCAGAGCCAGCGTCGGACGGAATTGACGCCAGTAGTCCTCGATCGCCCGGATCTGCCAATCGTTCGGATCGAACGTGTGTCGCGTGCCGAAGTAGAAGAGCCGGCCCGCATCAGCCATCAGCACAAGGACATGGGGCATGGGTGGCAGGGGCACCGCTGCATACTCCTCGAATGACATGACGGCGTCCCGGGCCCGGTCCGGACCGTCAGGACTGACGACCCCGGGCACCTTGTCCTTCTCGGCGTGAAGCTTGTCGTAGGTCTCCTGCTCGAACTTCGCGGTGGTGAGGTTCCATTCGTCGAACATTTCGAGTCCCTGACGCTCGGCGGTCGCGAACAGCCGGTCGGCTTCTTTGAGCCGGCTATTCACCTCGCCCACGCCCAGCCGCAACTTCGCATACCGCAGCGGCATCCGCGCCACCTGGACCCGCGATGCGAGCGCGGGGTCATCCGCCACCAGGCGCTGGGCCTCATCGAAGAGCCGGTCGTACTGCGCGATCAAGTCGGGGGAGAGGTAGTCGCTGCTGTGGTCCTTGGGCCCGCCGAAGATCTTCAAATCGGTGCCCGACTTCTCGAGCGCATCGTGCATCAGGTCGATGTACCGCCGGATCGGCTTGCCGGCCGGACCGTAATAGCCGTCGAGAAAGTCGTCCATCAGCTTGGTCACGTCCTGGTTCGGATTCCACATCAGCTTGGCCAGGAGGTACCCGCGCAACTCGGCGAACTCACCGCCGATCTCGCGGTTGGCCTGCGAGTAGGTCCCCATGACGTGATGCCCGGCCAGGTACTGCAGGTTGGGCTTCAGGACGCGGAGGTTGGGGAAAGGACTCACCAGGTTGGCGAACTGGATCGTGTAGTCCCAGATCACGATATTCCTGGAGATGCCGGCCCAGCGGCTGAGGTCGTCGCGGAAGGCGACGCTGTCCGGGCGCCCGTCCGTGGCGAACGACTGGCTGCGATTCAGCTCGAGCGTGCAGAGCTGGATGCCGACGTTGGGCAGGGCTTGCAGGGTGCGTGGAGGCTTGCGGGAATACTGGTACGCGAGGGTGGTGATGATCTTGTCAGGAAACTGGGCCGCGATCGTGTTGATGAACGGGAGCAGCGATCCCATCGGTGTCCCTTCCCGATCGTCCGCGGCGCGGCAATCAGGGCACTGACAATACCCGGCCCAGTCCATCTGGCTGATCGACCAGTACGGCAGGTGCGGCTGCTTGCCGATCATCTCCCGCAGCTTCTGCGCTGTCAGCTTGACCACGTCCAGGTTGGTGAGACAGAGCTGCCTGTCACGCACCCGCCGGCCGTTGACCAGGGAGAAGTACTCGGGGTGTTTCTCGAAGTACTCACTCGGTGGCACGAGCTCAAAGAAGCTGTGACACCATAAGCCCCAGTCGCCGCCTCCGTTGAGCTTCAGGCGCATGGCGATGGGCTGGGCCTGAGGCGGGGCGATGTCGCGGTAGGACGTGCGTCGCCAGGCAAAGGCCGGCACCTGGGTATCGTCGATCGCGCCGATAGTGAGAGTGGGCCGAGAGGGGATACAGGACGCGGTCGAGGTGTACCAGCGGCAGCCGACGTAGTCTTCCAGGAAAGTATAGACGCCATAAAGGTTGCCCCACTCCGCTCCGCCCGCGATGACCAGGTGCCGGCCGACGGTGCGGATGGTGAACCCCTGGGCGCCCACCTTGGCGACGTCGATCGTCGTGGGCAGTTGGCGGAGATGGGCATTCGCGCCGATGATGATCTCGCGCTCTCCCATCGGCGCCGTGTCGGAGACGATGGGCAGCTCGACGGAAGTAACCTGCTTCAGGAAGCTCTGAAGCTCTTGGGCGGCCAGCAAGGTCCGCTCCGAGGCATCGTCGGCCCGGACGATCTTGAATTGGGATCGCCTGTTCTCCGCCAGCACCAGTTGCGCCGGTGCACCGCCGCTCGATGTGGGCTGATCCTCCTGTTGCCCTAGTGCAGATCCGCTCGCCAGCGAAGCCCATCCTACCTGACGGCTCATTCCCGACCCCAACAACACGGCGCTCAGCAGGGCCAGGATGTACCTCGAACTCCTCATAGGCGTTCTCCCCTCGAATTCACCACACCGGACTTCGTCATGATACATGCGGAACGCGACCGGCGCATTATAGCACGATCCCGGGCCCGTACCCAACAAAGGGAGAGACCAGGTTCGGGGAATAGAGGATCAGGGGAATAGCGGCTCAGGCATGCACTCTTCACATTCTCCTTGTGCCGTGAGCCGCAGATGGATAGGAACCGAGGGACGGAGGCTGCTCGTTGACCTTGTGCGGAGCCGCGTGCCACTACACCTTGTTGCGCAAAGAGGTTGAAGATTTCCGACGTCGCAACTCCAGACCTGCGCCGGCGAAGAAAGATCGGATCAGATGCGGCTTCTGACGTACCCGACCAATGGCCAGGTGATACTGTAGATGCAATTCTTCCAAGTCCAGACAGGTCAGGTTGCGCATTTCAACGTGTTTGAGGTGCTGCCAGAGTCCTTCGTCCGGATGGAGATCCGGTGCGTAGGGTGGCAAGCGTTCCAAAAGGACTTTGTGCGTTTCGTCCTCGGCCAAGAACTGTCTTACATCGGGACCGCGATGGATCGGCGACCCATCCCAGATCACCAACAGCCGGCGGGCCGTCGAGCGCAGGAGGTGCTCCAGAAAGCCAACACAATCCGTGCCGGTCAACGCGGTCTGGCGCCCCAGGGTGTACAGTTTGCCCCCGGGCGTAATGCCGCTGAGGGTCGAGAGATGATCGCGGCTTTGCCATTCTTTCAAAAGAGGTCGTTTCCCTCTCGGTCCATAGGTCCTGACCACCCCGGGCAACAAGTAAAAGCCCGATTCATCCACGAAAACCAGGGTTCGGCGCTGGTGACGCGCGAGGTCTTTCACTTCCGGCCAGCGCTCCTGACGCCACCTTTCGGCCTCCCGCTCGTCCCGTTGAAGGGCCTGCGTCAGCGGAACCTGAGGCGTCCACTGCAACTGCTTCATCAAACGGGATACATGACCTTTGTGGTAGCGGACGGCGAACTCCCACTCGATCACCTTGGCGATCCGCGCACAAGTCCACACCTCGCCCCGAAATCCATACGCTTCCGCCCCATGCGAAAGGAAATCGGGGATCAAACGCTTCGGTTCGGAGGCCCATCGCGCCGGTCGTCCTGGGGACGGATGCCTACGCACCGCCGCCATCCCTCCGTGCCGCCACGCCGCCAACCACTTGCTCACGGCGGCGGCCGTGACTCCCAAAGCTGCCGCAAGGGCTTGCGGCGGTCAACCCTGGGTGGTCAGCTCCACCGCCTGCCTTCGTCTCCATTCCCGCCACTCACACCCTGTCGATGCCTTTCCGCCCATGCCTCCATTCTACGGCATTGGGGCGTCAACTTCTTTGCGCAACAAGGTGTAGATTCCCGTCGCGGTGATTGTGACCACGATTTGCCCGCGCTGATCTATTGCTTGTCGGGGGAGGCCGCTGGCTGGTGTCTCTCCTGCGCTTCCGGAAGGTTGTTGCGGAGGAGGCCGTTGGTGGTGGTCATGATCGTCTCCACGCGGGCGAGGTTGTCGGAGATGAGGTAGTCCGTCAGCGTGCCGCCTTTACGCTCGGCGGACAGTAGGATGCCTGCCGGCCGGACGCTGGGGGCGAGGACGTTATGGATACACAGGCCGGAAAGAGGTTTGCCCGTTGTGGCCAGGAAGGAAACGGCGCTGGTCAGGTTCGGCGTCGCGCCCCGCAGGACCAGCCCGTCAATCGTGGTCTGATCGCAGTCTTGCACCAGCAGGGCGGCTTCCTTGCTCGTGGTGTTCATGATCGTGACGTCGCGGATTGTCAGGCCGTGGCAGTTGGTGACGGTGATGGGGGTCTTGGGGGAGTTGTGGTCGATCACGCGCACGCCCTGGAGGATCAGGTTGTCCGTGTGGGAGAGCTTCAGGGGGATCTCGCACCGCTCGGCGGTCACGTCGCGGATCGTGAGATTGATGTGGCCCTTGGGTGAGTTGGCGGTGCGGATGGCGTGTTTGCAGCCCAGCGCGTAGATGTCCTGCACCACGACGTTGCGATTGGCCTGGAGCGGCCGGTTGTGGTCCTGGACGTCCACGGCGTAGACGCACTCCTGGGCGTAGACCTTGCGGACGGTGACGTTGTCCGTGCCGTCGCTGACCTCCACCGCCCCGCGCAGCGAGCTCCGGTAGCCGCGCACGTTATCGACGAGGACGTTCCTGATCTTCGCCCCTTCGTTGCCGCCCGAGATGGAGACGGTATCGCGGATGACTCCCACGCCGACGATGTCGCGGACGACGCCGCCCACGATGTCCTTGTCCGCCGCCTCGATCATGACGCCGTCTTTGGAGCTGTCCACGAAAAGGCCCCGCTCGACCGCAAAGTCGCCGGCATGAATCCGCAGCAGGGGGGCCCGGTCGGCCTGTTTCACGCTGCTCGCGTTGCCATGGAGCTCGAAGTCCGTGATACTGACGCCGGCGGTCTGTACCACGATCAGCGAGGTGTTGCCAAGCCCGTCTGGGAGCTTGGCGTTGATGCCGCGAAGAGTGAGCGGCTTATCGATGATGACCGGCGTCGACAACGTCAGGGGGTGATTGCGGTCGCAGAGGACGATCGAGTGGGGCGGGGCGGCTTGGATGACCTCCTGGAGACTGCGGGTGCCGACTTGGATGATGGTTGCGGGCGAATTGTCAGCCCGGGCCGCTATCGCCAAGGTGGTTGCCCACAGGGACCCGACAAGGACGGCAAGGACCTCAAGAACCCAAGAAGCGGTAGTGAAGCCTCGACAAGGCAGGGCTCCATTCCCATGCGGTTCATCGTGTGATGTTGTCATTCTGTTTTTCCCCAGTAGAGCATCATAGGTGCGCGATGGCTCAACTCGACTCGATAACCCGGCGCTACAGGTATAGGCTACCTGTCGGATGCGCCGGAGTCCACCGCAAATGCGAACGCTTGCCGGCTGGATGCGTTGACGGCGGGCCTATGGCCTGTATACCATGTCGGCCTGACGAGTCGAATGTGGTTCTCGCTGTTGTGAGGATGACGCCACGGAACGGGAAGGCAGCGCAGGGCAGGATTGGGCCGCGGAATCAAGAAGGTCCCGCGCAGTGGTGGCTCTAGCTATCATCGCGGCGGCGTTGGGCTTTTTCGTCGATGCGTACGATCTGCTGCTTTACAGCATCGTTCGCAACCAGAGCCTGATGTCGATCGGCTTGACCGGCGAGCAGATTCTCAGCGTCGGGATCGACCTGCTGAACGCGCAGCTCATCGGCATGCTGGTGGGCGGCGTGGTGTGGGGCGTGCTCGGGGACATCTACGGCCGACGGTCCGTGCTGTTCGGCTCCATTATCCTCTACTCGGCGGCGACCTGTGTCAACGCGCTGGCGGAGAGCGTCGCGGTCTATGCGGCGTGCCGGTTCGTCGCGGGGCTGGGGCTGGCGGGGGAACTCGGGGCCGGGGTCACGCTGGTCTCGGAACTGATGTCCAAGGAGAATCGCGGCTACGGAACCATGATCGTCGCGGCGGTGGGTGTGTTGGGCGTCGTGACCGCGTCGTTGGTTGGGGACGCCTTTCCGTGGCGGACAGCCTACCTGGTCGGGGGCGGGCTGGGATTCCTGCTGCTGCTCCTGCGGCTGGGGGTGCGCGAGTCGTCGCTATTCCACCGAGTCAAGACGGCCTCGGTCTCCCGGGGGAATTTCCTGGCGTTGTTCACCAGCCGTCGCAGACTCAAGAAGTACGCCTGCTTGATCCTGGTCGCGATGCCCATCTGGTACGCGATCGGCATTCTAATCACGTTTTCGCCCGAGATTGGCAAGGCGCTCGGCCTGAGCGTCGCCCCCAAGGCAGGTACGGCCATCATGCTCTACTACCTGGCCCTGACGTTCGGCGATCTGACCAATGGATTCCTGAGCCAGATGTTCCGGAATCGCAAAAAGATCATCGGCGTATTCATGCTGTTGACGGTGGTGTTCTGCGTGGCCTATTTCACGCTCGGCGGACGCTCGCCCACCGCGTTCTATCTCACGTGTCTGCTGATCGGGTGGTCATCGGGCTATTGGGCCCTGTTCATTACGATGTCCGCCGAGCAGTTCGGCACCAATCTCCGTGCCACGGTCGCGGTGACCGCCCCGAACTTCGTGCGCGGCCTCACCGCCGTCCTGACCCTTGCCTTCAAGGGCTTGAAGCCCGATCTCGGTACCGTCCCCAGCGCAGCCCTGATTGGTGCGGTGACGATCGTGGTCGCCTTCCTCTCGCTCTTGCAGATCGAGGAAACCTACGGCAAGGACTTGGACTATACGGAGCAGGTCTGAAAAGCCTCGTGGACAGGTTGGTTCTTGCATGGGGAAGCTCCAAGCCATACGATGATCCGTACAGGTCTATGAACGACTCGAAAATGGAACGGTTTCTATGTCAGCGATGCAAGACGGCGACCACATACACTCCGGGACATCCGCGACCTCAGAGCTTGCGGCGGAACCGGCCATCCGCACCGAGCATTTGACGAAAATCTACAACCAGCGGCTCATCGCGGTCAACGACATGAATCTGGAGGTGCCGCGCGGCTCGGTCTTCGGTCTGCTCGGTCCCAACGGCGCTGGCAAGACGACCACGCTGCGGCTACTGCTGGGGTTGCAGCGTCCCACGGCCGGCCGGGCGGAGGTGTTCGGCCAGCCCTGCGGGCCCAACGCGGTCGCCGTCCGCTCCCAGATCGGCTACCTGCCGACGAATCCGAAGCTGCCCGAGGACCTGCGGCCGATTGAGTACCTGGATCTGCTGGGCAAGCTGTCCCGCCTGCCGCGCGAAGTGCGCCAGCCGCGCATTGCCTCCTTGCTGCGGGCCGTGGGGCTGCTCGACGCTACCGATCAGCGGATCGGGACCTTCTCGACCGGCATGTGCACCCGTCTGGGCATTGCGGCGTCCCTGGTTGGCGACCCGCCTTTGCTGATCTGGGACGAGCCGACCGCCGGACTCGATCCTTCCGCCCGGCGCTTCACGCTGGACCTCATCCGCGAGTTGGGCAAGACCAAGACCATTGTGGTCGCAACGCACATTCTCAGCGACATCGACCAGGTTTGCGATCACCTGGGCGTGATGCACGAAGGGCGGATGATCTTTACCGGCTCGATGCAGGACATCCAACGGCGGATTTGCCGCGACGATTTCACCCTGGAGCTGGAGGGCGATCCTGAGAATGTCGCCCGTCTGGCCCACGAGGCCGCGAATCTGGAAGGCATCGAGACGCGGGTCCACGAAGACCAGACCGTGCTCGTGCGGGTTACTGACGGGCGCAGCCGTGCCCGTGCCTTGGCCGATATCCTGCAACTCGTGGAGGCTTGCCATCTCTCACTGCATGGCATTCATTCCGACCAGAATGCGACCGAGAACGCCTATCTCCAACTGCTGCAAGAGGACGAGGCTCATGGCTTCCACCGCTGAGACGCTGACGCTGGGCACGAGGTTGATGCCCTACCTGGCGATCCTTGAACACGATCTGAAGGCTTTGTGGGCGAGCCGGCTGGTCCGGCTCTGGCTGGCCGCGACCGCCATCATGACCCTGTTTCTGTCCGCCGCGAATTGGGTGAAGTTCCAGGATGGGACGCTGATTGCCTCGTTGTTGTTCCCGTATTTGGTGTTCCCGTGGTTCTTCGTGGTCGTGGTGCTGGGGGTCAGCCCGGTGTCGGGGTCCCGGGCGGAAGTGCTGGCCGATGGCATCCTGAGCCGGCCGGTGAGCCGGCACGAGTACCTGCTGGCCGCCTGGTCGGCGCGGGTGCTGCTCGTACTGGGCGTGTACCTGGTCGTGATGATCCCGGCGATTGCCATTGTGACCCTGGCCAGGCGTCCCGTGCCCGAGGATACGGTGACCCTGTTCGGTATCGTTAGTACCCTGGCCGTGGTGGGGCTGGTGCTCACGTTTCTCGTATCCCTGGGATTCCTCGCGGGGACGCTGCTGCGAAAGCCGCTGCTGGCGGCAGTCGTGCTCATCTTTGTGTGGTATCCCATTGGAGTCGTTCTGAACGCGTTCTCACTGGAGGAGTTCTCGCCGATCAGTTTGAGCCGGGCGATGTCCACGCAACTGCGTCAACCCTGGCACACGGCCGAGGGGGACTCGAAGAGCGAGGTCAAGGCCCAGGACATGGAAGCCCTCGCCCGCCAGATGGACCACTTCCTCAGCGTCTTTTCCAGCGGCCAGTCCACGCGGGCGGCGGCCAGGCCGGAGTTCTTCGAGGGCGGAAGGTTCAAGGATTTCTCGCTGCTGCGTGTCATCTTGGGATATGGCGTGCCGACCCTGATGACGGTCGTTCTGTCGCTGCTGTTCTTTCATCGGCGCGATCTATGACAGGGGTGCCCCCTGGGCGCCGGGGAGATTGAAATGAATCGACGAGAGTTTGCCAAGAGTGCGGTGCTGCTGGGCGTCGCGGGTCAGACCCGGCTCGCGACGAGTGCCGAAAAGACAACCAGTCCGGCTGGAGACTTCTATGAGGAACCGGCCCGGAAGATTCCCGTACGGAAGTTCGAGGTCGTGGTCGCCGGCGGCGGTACAGCAGGCGTGGTCGCGGCCTTGGCGGCGGCACGCCAGGGCGCCAAGACGGCCCTGGTCGAGGTCAAAGGCTACACCGGCGGGACCGTCGTCGAAGGTGGCACGGCATTGCACAGCTTCTTCAACTTGTGGAAGGCCTTTCCCGGCGTCAAGAAGCGCCAGGTGGTCCGGGGCATCCCCAGCGAGATCGTGGAGCGGCTGACGCAGGCCGGCGGGTGCTCGGGCCACGCGGAGATGAGCGCAGGATACGACTACGATTCCGTGAACACCTCGGTCGATACCGAGATCTACAAGCTCGTGAGCATGGAGATGCTCAGCGAGGCCGGGGTCTTCCTGGCCCTCAATACGATGGTCGTGGGAGCGGCGCTGGAGGGCCCCCGCGTGCGCGGTGCGATCGTGGAGAGTCGCTCGGGACGCGAGCTATTTGCGGCCCAGGCCTTTGTGGACACTACCGCCTACGGCCACCTGGCGGCGTACGCCGGGGCCAAGTACAGCGAGCCCAACGATTATGAAGTGGCCAACAGCATCGGGGTCGCCGGGGTCGATCTGGGCAAGCTCGTAAAATACGTCGAGGAAAACGGCGGCGCCGGCAATCTCGCCCTGGGCCTGCACGACGGCGTTCCGGGCCAGGTCGTGCGGCTCGACGGCCCCCGGGGCAGAGGCAAGCCGGGCATCCTCATGACCACGGTCCATGATGACTACTTCATGTTCGTCAAGTTCAACGTGAAGATGCCGGTCAGTCCCACGAACCGTGACGCCACGGCGAAGGCCGAGCTGCAACTGCGAAAGCAGCAGCGACAATGGATCGAGCACGCCCGCAAAAATATCCCCGGTTGCGAGAAGGCGTTCATCGCTCGCACCAGCCCGACGTTGAACATCCGGCGCGGCCGACTGATTGCCTGCGACTATGATGTCACGCACGAGGACGTGATCGAAGGCCGGCACTTCGAAGATGACGTGATGGCGTACGGCTTCCACGATATGGCCCCGCGCCTCCAGGTGAAGAACGGCGGCACTTACGGCATTCCCTACCGGGCATTCCTCCCGACGGGCCTCGACAACCTGCTGTGCGCCGGGATGATGATCACCTCGGACCACCGGGCCCACATGTCCACCCGCAACACGGTAAGCTGCATGGCCCAGGGCCAGGCGGTCGGCACCGCGGCGGCCCTGTGCGCCAAGGCAGGTTGTGGCACGCGCCGGCTTCCGTACGCCGACCTGCGCCAAGCCCTCGAAAAAGGCGGCGTCCACTTCGAAACCAGCGCGGACAACGCATGAACCTGGCCTTCAAGATCGGATGAGGACTCCTATATTCTGCCCCCCGAAATCGCCCAGCAGTGTCTGGGCGGAAACTATGCCATGGCGGGAGCCGTGGACATACGGGAATTGGTCCAGCGACGTGAACGCTTGTGCGGAGAGTACCCCTAACCGGGGAAGGACTGGGGCGGCCGGAGTGATGTCCGGTGCCTGTCGGGTCAGACAGGTGATTCAAATGCCCCAGTCTGGGAGAGTGCTGCAAGTAGGAGTCCCCGTAGGGGAGCGTGTCCTTGGCAAGGCAGTCAAGGGCCGTTCGAGTGCTGACGGGTGGTGCCGGGCATAGATCGACCACGAAAGCAGTGACGTGCATTTTCCCACTTTGATGAAGCTGTCGGCCGGTCTCCTGCATAAGCGGGAGACCGGCCGGCATCCCGTGAAGGGAGCCAAATGGTCAGAGCAGACCGGTCTGGGAAGACGGGTCTGCTCTGGCTGCGTCGCGAAGACGTATGGCTGGAGTAAGCGGCGGGTTCACAAAGGTTGTGCCCCGCTACGTCTATGAATTGCGATTCCACAATAGAAGGAATCCAGCAGTGCTGGATGGAGCAGGGCAAAGGGTCGTTCGCTGGACGCTTGGACGCAGGCGGCCCAGCAAAGGTTGTTGAAACATCGATGTGAGAAGGTTGAAAGGAGGTTTTTGCGAAGGTTCTCTTCTGAGGCTTTGGGAATTGTGCCCTGAACAATTCCCCATTTACAGCATGGAGGGTGAATCATGACGTATCAATATGTAGCGGCATCGGAGAATGCATTCGTTCAACAACTGGCTGTGGCCTATGTGAACCACGGGTACTGGTACTACGTCCGGGGGTTCATTCCCCTGGATAAGGACGTGACGGCGGTGGACCGCAAGCTGATTGAAAAGTATGGCATCGCGATCAGCAAGTGGGCACGTGCCCGGCGAAAACGGCAAGGGCTGGCGAACGTCCATTATCTCCGATGCCAGCGGTTCTTCATTCTCATAGCCACTGCGGGGCAGCATCTCTTCTACCGGGCAGAAGCAATGGAAATCCGGGACATAAGACGGGAACCCATTCGCTTCGCCGGATACAGCATCGGGTACCGGCAGGGCGTGGATCGAAAGTGGCACGTTTCGGTGCGCATCAACTCAGAACAGTACAACGTGATCAAGGGGTACTTTCTGGATGTCTGTACGCATCGGTCCATGGAGCAGATTCGCAAAGAATTGCAGATGATGCCCTTCGAACCCTACGCTCCGGTCAGACGCCAAATGCTGAACATCCTGCGGGCCATGAACCGCAGGCGGCGTGCGGCCGGGCTGGGGCCGGTGCCGATAGAGGCCGTGCGGCTGCGGCGGCAAATCTTGAAGCCGTTCGTTTGTGAGCGGGACCACATGGTGGAAGTTGAAAGGTGCGTCGATACCTCGGGGTTGAAGGAAAGTGACTTCTCTGAGGGGCTGAGGCAGTACCGCAAGACTGGCCGGAATGAGCGGCCCGTTGATCGGGGGATTCCCCGTTGAAGAGGCCGAGTGTAATTGCTATCTAGGGACAGCATGCTGAGGTCGGCAGCGAAATGAGTCAGCGGTCCCCGGAATTGCAGTTTCGGTGGCGCCCTTAAGGTCCGACCCTGGCCTCCCCCTTGCGGGATGATAACTGAACCCAAAGCGGGTTTGTGCCCAATTTGCCAAGGAATCGCGGTCCGACAATTTTCCTTACATTGCCGCTCGCAACTTCAACGGCGTAAATCGTACCTTCATGATCGAAGGCAATCCATTTCCCGTCAGGAGACCAAGCCGGATTTCTACCGGGAACAGTCAAATTTGCCTGCTTCCTACCCGAAGACCAAGCAGTGCTGCTTCTATAGGCAGTACCTGAATCAATCTCTTTTCCTTTCCCACCCGGCGCTAGCGACCAGGCCGGATTTCTACCAGTTATATCCAACCAGTGTATTTGGGAGGAGCTTAATTCTACTATCCCTATCAAGTCCTTACTGAAATGGCCAACAATTTTATCTCCAGAAGGAGACCAAGCCTGAGGACTTAGTTCCGCACCAAAACCACCAATAATAGAGTCTTTCGCAGGAATGGTCCGCAGATCTCGTACTATAATCTGAGCTTTCGATGGAAAAACAGGTGTGAACGGACCATGATATTCTTTCTTAACATAGATAATTCTCTCTCTATCATCCGGTGAAATCGTCGGATTATCGCAGCTATAAAAGCGTTCTTTTCTACCTTCTTCAACCCATTTGCCGTTATATTCCTCATAAGAAGGAATTATCATGGCAGATTGAGCAGGAGTTCTTCCTCTATAGTCTATTTCAACCTGCCAAATTGTTTTTACGTAGGGATGATTCTGCCGAGTAGTAAGAATTCTAGAAGGAGAAAGCCAGACAAGTTCTGTGTAAGTCAACCCATCAACTGTCGTGGTTATCGGGATTATCTTTGTCCCGTCAGAATTCATTACATAGATTCCATTTTCATTTTTTTGATTGGCGATGAAAGCGATTTGTTTGCCGTCTAAGGAAGGGGCTGCGGCTACAATGTTTCCGGGAAAGCGCTCGGTTAGATTAACCGGCCTTTTCCCGCTATCAGGATCTACCAAAAAGATCTCTCTGTTTCCATTCTCAGAAGAAATGAAGATAATCTGTGCCGGCAACAAGAGGGTGGATTCAGGTGGTTTAAGCCATTGATCTGAATTTGAGATAAACTGCTCCCAGCGTTCCTGCATTGGCCTGAGTTCCTGTTTCTGCCTTATCACTCTCGCGGAACTCGTTTCGTAAGCTGGGTAAACCTTATGAATCAAATCCTCAGTCTTCCTATCTAGATAGTTTATACCGGCTACTATCATAGCGAGTAGAATAGCGATTCCCATTAGGCAGGCTACAACTACTCCAAGACCGTTTTCGTCACCCTCTCCTTCGTCGAAAGTAAGAGTGCGATTTTCTTTGGGGTCGTTACTTCCTTTGCCATCGTATGTGTGGTAGCGCCCTTCAGGGCCATACCTATGCGTTTCTCCATAGGCATAACCTTCATCATAAGGAGAACCTTCTTTTATATTGTTTTGAATTGCGTCATCTAACCAGCCACCGCGTTGGCCATCACGGACGCCTCTTTCATAATCTTCATCATTGCTTGTTTTCCCCATTTCTTGTGCTTACCTTCCAATAATGAATTACCTCGCAGCAAGCTGCGAGGTACCGAAACAGGGGGAACGTCGAACAACACGTAGCAAGCTGCGGGGGGTGAACCCGAATGAGTCAATTGGAAGTCCGGAGGTCAGGTTAATGTCTGGCGACATCATACACAATTCCACACCGAAATAGGTAAGGCGTCCCCGGAATTCCCGCGGTGGGATAATCGTAGCGGTGGCGTTTTTCCTCTTGGTTCATACGCGTCGGACTAAGCTGAAAAGGTGATATTGTGAAGAATCACATCCTCCCTATTGCTGTTTGTGTCTTGGGCATGATTTGCTATAACGTGTTGGCACTCGCGTCGACCGGGGACCTGCAGAACGATGTTGCGAGTACTGTTGCTGATGGTGAGTCTGTCCCGTGGGGTGTGCCCGACTTCATGTGCGGGCCCAGATGCCTCTGGCAAATCGCTCACGTATACGGAAAAGAGCACACCCTGAACAGCATTGCGCGTATGGCGGGCACAGATTTGCGCCAGGGAACAACGGTCAGCGGCATGCTTAATGCGTGCAGGAAGATGGACGTGGAGGCAATTGCAGTCAAGACCAACATCAGGTTGCTCGCGACAGACCCGCGTGTAGCTATTCTACTGGCAGAGACCAAAGACGCCAACCATTTCGTCATATTGGATAGCGTTAACGGGAATTCCGTACGCCTTCTCGACGGCTGCACATTCAGGGATATCTCTGTCGATAAACTGAACGCCATGTGGAATGGGTACGCCATCCTGATCGGTGCCTCCGACAATCACACCACGGACTGGATTCAGTTGGCCTCAGGTAGAGCACTACAGGTGATAGGAATTGCTGCTCTATTGGGGCTGGTTGCCTTCGAGATGAAGCACGGATGGTGGCGAATACGGTCCCTATTTACGCATCCCGATACGTGAGCCAGGCCATCACCGGCGTAATGTGACAACGGTCGACAAGCGGGCGGCAACAAGCACGCCCCCACCCCGGTGACTTCATGCGCACAGATTGGCTTGGGGGGCGAAAACAGAAATTATACCAAACACGAAAGACCAGAAGTAGGTTTTAACCGATCGTCGGTGACCGGATTTAGCGCGATCCGCGACAGTCACGATCGCTTCCTCCACTTCCTGGTAATCGGGTCTAGGAAGACAGCTCGCTTCACGACATCCTGGTTGGAGAGTACCACCCCGACGATATGTCCTTCATTGCTCAGGTCGCGGACGACGAACCGATCAGTCGCTTCGAGTTGGAGGCCCTTGTCAAGGGACACGCTTCCATGTATCGGGTCCCAAAGAAACAACCGTTCGCGAGGTGGAGAGTGACGGGAAAAGTACTTAGTCAAAAATGAACGGTGGGTCTCACTGTAAACTACCTGGTTCGCGTCGTTTATGCGACAACTGGCGGCATCTATTCCCGAAAGCGCGAAGAGCCATTTCAGATCCCTACCTTTGTGCCAAAGGACAACGTACTTTTGCGGAAACTCACCGGGTCGGTCATCAGGTCGGATCATATCAGCCAGTACATAGCCTCGATTGTTCATATCATGACAGGCGTTAACGTCGTCCGGTACCGGCATCCAGGCCGAGGAACCAGGATTGTTTAAGTCCCAGAAGCAGGACCTGCCATCGGGGCCATCTCCATAAGCACCCAGGATCTGTCCGGAATCGCTGATGCGGTAGGCAAGGCTGGCATGTGCAGCCGGTGGATTAAGATCTCGCAAGGTGGCGTCATCGGCCCAAAGACACGCACGCGGTGTGCCGTCATTTGCCTGATAGCTGCCGACAATCTGCGCATTATTGTTAATTGCATATGCACCACTGTTCTTAGCTTCTCCTTGCCGAAGCCGAATGACACCCACGTCGTCACTCCACAGGAAGGCACTCGTATTACTGTTTGCATCAATAATAGTCCCTGCGACCTGTCCGGAGTTGTTGATTGCCAAAGGTCCTTTGGAGGCGAGTCCCAGTTCCTGTACGCCGTGTTGGCGGTCCCATAGGGCGACAATGTACCCGCCTGTTGGACTCGCCACAAGGCCTACAATTTGGCCGCGATCATTGACGGCGTGCGGCGAAAAAGGCTGTCCTCCGCACGATGGGAGAATCACCACGCTGTAGAGATTACGTTGCCTCAGTACCAAGAGAAGAATCGCAATCCCCATTATCAGGCCACTAACACAGAGTATTACGATTGAGCGTCGAAGTCGGATACGCGAGGGTGATGTCTCGCCCTGTGAATCTCCATCGTGGTGCACAATACTCGCCATATCGAGCCTTTCTGCTAGCATGCCATCTTCATTTCGGGCCAGGGCAAACGATGCTCATCCACATAAACATTAAAGCGTCTTCTACGTGAGTGTCAATACAACTGCTCAGGGAAAGCGAAATTGCCCTGTACAACGGCTCAGAGGATCTGCGGGATTCTGGTCCTTTCCTCCGTGGCACCGGCAGCCTCCGTTTCGTTTCTTGGACTCTTCTTTTGCCGGCGTGACAAACCTGTCGTTAACTGACGCCGTCGAGCAGCCGATAAACGGGTACGGTCCGGCTGGAGTCGCAGAGCGTGCCTGCGGACGGCCGACCGGAAGAGTCTCCTCTGGGCGGCCAAGATGCTCGTGCTCCACGGAGGTACGCGACGATGAACGACGATCGGATGACGTGCTCGGCGGGTGAAGGTCGACGCGATCAAGATGTGGGCTCGCGGAAGTCGTTGGCGATCATCCTCCTGACGGGCGCCATTTGCGTCCTGTGTTTTGCGGCACGATTCACCTGGGCACAAACGTCCATGGACCTGATCCGCTGGCGGGAATTCTCTTGCTCCCGGCAAAGCAACCAGTTCGGCAGCCGCTTTACGGCGGTGGACGGCGTCCAGCGGGGCGGGTTCATCGTCTTCGGCGAAGGCGAGTTCGCCCGGCTATGGAGCTCCACCGTCCACACCACCTCGCCGGAGGGCAAGGAGTTCTGTCAGGGGTTCGTCATGTACGACTTCGACGACGGCTCCAGCATCCTGGCGAAGATCGACATTGCCGGCGAGCCCAGAACCAAACAGGTGGGGACCATCGTCTTCCTGGCCGGCAGCAAACGCTTCCAAGGCATCTCCGGTCGCGGCACCATCTCCGCGTGGACTCCGGCCAAATGGGACATGTACGCCGAGGTGGAAGCCACGTACTCTGTGCGTCCGCAGTAAGGATCGTCCAGCGGTTGCGGAGCTCGTTGGGAGTTCCGCCTTCAGGCGGGTGAAACTCCTCTTATCCGCTTCTCTCGTCTTCCAGCGGCTAAGAAGATTCGAACCCGCGTAAACGCGGAACTCCAAACGGACGAAACGAGCCGCGCCACCGTCCCACGCTCCACGATCTTTTTCGGCCCCCGCCGGATCAGGGGAAGAGGCCCGCGTGCTGCAGTTTCAGGGTCAGTTGACGGACCTGGTCGTCACTCTGCTTGGTTTGAGCGAGCGCCTCATCCCGCTCCTTGGTGATCTGGAGCAATACCTTCGGATCAACACCGTTCGCGACACGCTCGCTCGTCTGCTGGACGGTGGTTTCGAGCTTCTGCAGCTTGGCGACCGTCGTCGTGACCTGGGCCTCGAGCGAGTTGTGTCCTTCCTTCAGGCCGGCCAACTCGGATCGGAAGCCCTGCAGCAGGTGGGTGAGTGTCGCCATCTCGGTCTCAAGGGCGCTGTTCCGCGCCTGGAGCTGCTGCGTCGCCGTTTGCAGCTCTGCGATGGATGACCCGTTGCGTCCTGGCTCCTTCGCTGGTCGGACCGGCAGCGTTCGACTCGCCCGTGGCACATCCGAGATCGCGCACAACGCCAGGAGGATCATCCCGGCCGCCGCGGCCCCGATCTCCAGCGCCTTCATGCGAGATTCGCGCTCCTCGCGCAGAAAGTACGGAATCATAGCGTGCAACCCCCAACCACACGTCGACCCGTGGGCCATTACCGCCATGGCCCCCATATCATCCGTTGCCCAAGCACCCCCACTTCCCTGAGGATCATCTTATAATATATCGTCGTTCTGCCGGCGTGTCAACAGATTAGGACGGTTTTGTCGTCCCTCTTTTCCTGCATTTTTCCTGGTGCGACCTATAAAAAACGCTTGCCGGCGTCATTGATATATGGCAAAATAACCATAGTTACGGCCGAAGGAGCCGCGCGAGCGCGTGCCGGCGCTCGACGGCTCGATCAGTACAGGATGTTCATGGCAGGTCTGGATATGACAATCCGTTCACTCCGTGACGGCGTTCGGCGCTCGTCCGAGCCTGTCCATATTCGTGAGGTCATTGCCGATTACCGGGCGAAGCTTCGCGATAGGGCAGGCCCGCCCGATACAGCTTCAGCCGGGATTCGAGGGTCTCCGTGGAAGCCTTCGGATTGTGACGGACGATCTCGATAGCCTGCTCGGTCGTACGGATCGCCTGGTCGAATTGGCCGACCTGGGCATAGGCCGCCGCAAGGCTGTCCAGCAGAGGGGGCGACTTATAGGATGTCGTCTTGCACGCCCATTCCGCCAGCCGCACCGCGCGGGGACCGTCGCGTTGCGCCGCTTCCGGCGCGGTCGCCAGCAGCCAGGCCAGGTTGTTGACGATGGCCACGTCTCCCGGGTTCACGCGGTAAGCCGCCTCCAGGTGGGCGAGCGCTTCGCCGTAGCGGCCGGCGCTGGAAAGCAGGCCGCCCAGGAGTCCATGCACGGCGGGACTTTTGGGAGCCAGCGCAGCCACCTGGCGGGCGTAGGGCAGCGCCTCTTGCGGCCGGTGGAGCCGGGCCAGGCATGAGGCCAGCAGGTACAGCGACTCCGTGTGGTTCGGCTCCTCGCTCAGAGCCTTCTGGAACTCCTCGATGGCCTGGGCGTATTCGTGACGTTGCTCGTAGCCGACCCCGATCCGGTAATAAGTGTAATAGTCGGCGAATTCCTGCCGGATTTCCTGGAACTGCCGGGGCCGGAGGTTGACGAACTCCGGGATATTGGCGGCCCGATCCGCGGCGGTAAAGTGCTCCAGAACTACGGCGGGGCTGTCGTTGCCCTGGGCGTCGATGTGGGTGAGCCACAGTTGCGTGAAAGGCCCATTTGCCTTCGAGGCGAAGACCAGCCAGCGGCCGTTCGGAGACCAACTGTGCCAGGAGTTCATCCGGCCGGGGAAGTTGCACCGCATCTTCCGGGGCGTGCCGCCGGCGGAGGGCAGGATATAGAGGGTGCTATCAGGCCGGAGCAGCATGAAAGAGTCGCTCTGGCAGTAGACGATCCATTTGCCGTCCGGTGAATAGCGCGGGAAGTAGTTGCTCATCCCATTGCCGGAGGCGCCGGCCAGGGGCGTGGCCGCGCCGCCTCGCCCGTCGTTGAAATCGACGCGGTAGATGTCGTAGCGGAATTTCTTGCCGCCCTCGAAGAACTCGGAGACCTCATCCTTTTCCACCACGGCTGACGAGGGGTCCTTGAGGCCGGTGAGGGCATACGATGCGCCACGGGCGAAGAGAATGGTTCTGCCATCCGGACTCCACGCGGGGTTGCTCTGGACATAGCGCCGGTCGTCGGCGCCCGGGAGAGGAAGGAATTGCTTACTTTGCCGGTCGTAAACCACCAGGATACCCGCGACCGGGAAGAACCGCTGCGAATAGTACAAGTCGTCCACGGGCGCGAACACGGACCGGTCCTTGACGGTGCTGATGACGTACCGTCCATCCGGCCCGATCTGGGACAGCAGGCCAAACGTGGCCTCCTTGTCCTCGCGCCGGTAATCGCTCCAGGAGATGAGGTTGTCTTTTCCCAGGATGGTCTGGGGCCGCACGTCCGCGATGATGTAGGAACCCTTGTCGCTCCCGTAGTCCACGTCCATCGCCAGGGTCTTGCCGTCGGGCGTGAAAGAGTGGCAATTGCCGCAGACCTTCATCCCGGTCAGCAGAGTCGGCGCCTCGTGCGACGAGACGTCCCCCAGGTGCCAGCGAATGGAGTCGATGTTCTTGAGTACATGGCGGAACGGCAGGGGCACATCGCGGTAGAAGATCGGTGCGTCCACCGGGTCGAGGGAGATGCTGACGCGGACTTGGCCGCGTGACAGGGCCTTGCTGGGCCTTGCGCTGTCGAAACCGATGATCGTGACGGTCACGGTCTGCCCCTTCGGCAGGCTCTTGATCTGTCCCCAGACCTGCGGGCTGGGCAGCCATCGTCTGGGTGCGACGGGCGGCTCCGGCGGCTTGTAGGCCGCCCCTGCCTCAGAGGCGGTCCGGGGATCGTTGTCCCGCGCCGGGGGCGGGGTGGTCCCTTGGGTAAGCACGCGGAGGTGGTCATGTCCCCCGTCGCTGGCCACGTCGATCAGCCAGGTGTCGGCTTCTTGGTTAGGGTCGCTCCACACGAAGGTCGGGGCCGCCATGTCCGGCGGGAACACCGCCTCCTCCAGGGGATAATCGACCTTCAGAGGGATGAGGTCGCTCTTTGCGGCGACCAATCCCGCGATGGCACGAAGGCTCTTGTCAGGTATGGGAGAGCGTGAGGGTGCCGGCGTGAGGATTGCCTCGTTGGCCTGGCCGAGAAGGGAATGGGCCGCAGGCCGAGCCGAGCCTGCCAGAACCCCCAGCATCATCACAGCCGTTATCGTTGCACGCATAGAGCAGGCCTACCGACCTTTCCCCGTCCCAGCATCATCCTACTCTTTCGGGCGTTGGCAGACAAGAGTGACGCAGGGAAATGCCGTAAATAGGTATGAAATCATTAGTTACGACGAGGGGCGAATTTTTACCTTGACACGGTTGATTCGGAGGCGGTATATTAGCTTTTGAATGCACTGGGGCCGCCCGAGTGCAACAAGTGGGTGCGCCAATCTGCACGTGGCGTGGTCTATCATTTCAAGGCGGGACGTGCGAAGACCACGAGACACGGGCAACGGATGGGAGGATCAAGTCATGAACAGGCTGCTGTTATCTGTCATGCTCGCCGCGATAATGCCCCTGATGGCTTCCGGGGGTATTGTCTTTTCCGGCTCGCAGAACGTCGTGCTCCAACTGACTCCCATGAATCCGATGTCGTCCATGGGGATCGACATCGCCGAGCCAGGCCAGGATTGGGGTGACTTCCAGGTCAGTCTCTGGCTCGACATGAGCATGATGAACATGACGGGCATGTCGAGCATGATGGCGGGCATGCCCGGGATGTCGATGGTCATGATGAGCCTGGATACCCGCTTGGCCCTTTCTGCTCCGGGCGTCATAATTCCAGGGACCATGTCCATGGGAATGGGGGCAGGCATGGGCGGGGCGATGGGCATGGGGAGCATGGGGATGGGCGGCATCCTCGGATTCCTGAACCGGGCCATGAACCTGTCTATGGGTAGCATGATCGGCCCAGGCTCTTCTTTCCAGGACTGGGCGTACCTGTACAACTCCGGCGGAATCGACGATGAGGGCGGCTACGTGGGCGTGATGACGCCGGACGGCCGCTATGGCTGGGTCCACGTGCAGGGCCAGTCGGGCATCGGCACCGACTCCCAGAGCGTGGTAATCGACGCTTGGGCCTACGAGGACCGGCCGGGTGTGGCCGTGGCGGCGGGGGAGGGCCCCTGCGATTGGTTCCCGGGAGGGCCGCACAAGATGCACTGGCCCCAGACCCCGGACCTGAGCCCGGCCGGCGTCGATGTCAGCGGTATGGGGACCGTTCTGGCCGACGATTTCAAGTGTACGGCCAGCGGCTCGATCGCACGCATCCACCTGTGGGGCTCGTTTGCGGATGATATTCTGCCGGTCCGCGGCGTGGAGGGCATGACCTTCGAGATCAGCATCTACTCCGATGTCCCGGCCCGATCTAACTCGCCGAGCCGGCCCGGCACGGTCCTTTGGACGCGGACTTTCGCGCCCGGCGCGTACGCGGTCCTCATGATCCATGATGGCCCCGAGGGCTGGTTCGATCCATTGCGAGGCAGCTACCTGGCAGACAACCACAGGCAGGCCTATCAGTACAATTTCTGCACGGACAAAGACCCCTTCATTCAGGAGGAAGGGACGATCTACTGGCTGGCCGTCAAGGTGGTGGAATCGGCCGATGCGGCCCACAAATTCGGATGGAAGAGCACCTGCCCCGAGTTTCGTTGGAACGATGATGCGGTGTACCTCGCGGCCGACGGCAGTTGGCGGGCGCTGGCTTATCCGAATGGCCACGAGTACGCGGGCCAGGCGCTCGATCTGGCGTTTGTGATCGACAGCGGCCGGGATTTGCAGGCCAAATACGACTTGGGCGATGCGCCGGACACCTCCAATAGCCTGGGCGCCGAGATGACGGCTTACCCGAAGGGCGGGCCTCCGGGCGTGACGGCCGACTTCCCGACGGTATACCAGGCCGGCGCGCCACCCTACGGACCGCTTCATCGCGGCCCCAAGGACACGGCATTTCTGGGCTACGCCGTGACCTTGGAGAACGAAGCGGATATCGGGCCCGATATGGACCCGACGAACAACCTCGATCCGCTCGCGGATGTCTCGGACGCCGACGGCTCGGATGACGGTGTGATTGTGCCGCTCGTGCTGCCGGATGCCCGGGCGACCACGTTCGACTACGTTGTGACAGTGATCAATCCCCAGACAACGCATCTGTACGTCAACGTGTGGTTCGACTGGAACCGCGATGGCGATTGGGACGACGCGCTGACCTGTACCGATGGAGCGAGCGCCCCGGAATGGGCCGTTCAGAACCAGGAATTGAATCTGCCTGGGATCGGTCCCCATACGGTGACGACGCCCGCCTTCCGATCCTGGCATCCGAGTACGCTGGGCGATCTCGACCCCATTTGGATGCGCATCACTCTGTCGGACACTCCGTGGACCTCCTCTCTGGGCGCCGGCGGCGCCGGACCGGCGAATGGCTATCGAATGGGGGAAACCGAGGATTACTACTTCCAGCCCAAGAACGCGTCCACACCGGCGACTTACGACTGGGGTGATGCCCCCGACGCCCGCACGAGCGGCTATCCGACCTTGTCCGTGCATAGTGGCGCCCGACATACGGCCGCCGGCCCCTGGCTCGGCGATGAATTCGGCGTTCCGGATGCGGAGTCGGACGGTCGGCCCGACCCCAACGCTCTCGCCGACGACACCGATGGGAACGACGATGAGGAAGGGGTGCGGATTCCTCCGCTCGTGCAGGGTGAACTCGCGATGATCACGTTGGACGTGAGTGGTGGCGGCGGGATCGTCCAGGCCTGGATCGACTTCAACGGCGACTCGACCTGGCAGCCTACCGAGCAGGTGTTCAACAGCTACCTTCCCGACGGCACCCACACGATCCCGGTGTTCGTGCCTCCTGACGCGGTGGTCGGCCAGAGCTTCGCGCGGTTCCGCATCAGCAGCCGCGGCGGCCTAGGACCCGAAGGCCCGGCGCCCGATGGGGAAGTGGAAGACTACGATGTCTCGATCCGCGCTGCCCCGCCCCAGTTGAAGCGGGTCCAGTGGCCGGACCTGACGTCCAACGGTATCGACATCCGTGTGGACAGCAGCGACGGCAAGGTCCGGTGGTTGGCCGACGACTTCAAGTGCGCCAGCGCCAACCGGATTACGGAGGTCTGTCTGTGGGGCTCGTGGAAGAACGACCGCAAGGGCAAGATCCAGAAGATCAACCTGAGCATCCGTCCGGATGACCCGGCCGGCACCGCCGGATACGATAAGCAGAACCGCTACTCCAAGCCCTCGCCCGAGATCTTGTGGACCAGGTCGTTCGGCCCCGACGAGTTCACTGAGACCTCGTACCACATCGTGCGGGACGCCGGCGAGTGGTGGTGGGACCCAGCCACCGGGCAATTGATTGCCGGCGGCGACACGGAGGTCTGGCGGATCGACATACCCATTCGGGTGCAGGACGCCTTCCTGCAACAGGGTTCGCCGGCCGCCCCTATCATCTATTGGCTGGAGGTGCGGGTCGAAACCACGGATGGACAATTCGGCTGGAAGACGCGCCGCTGGCCCGATCATTACCAGGACGACGCCGTCTGGGATCTGGCCGCCGAGAAGCCCGCCGCTTGGAAGGAGTTGCGTTATCCCAAGAGTCACCCATACTACGCTCTGGAGCAGAACTCCATCGACATGGCCTTCGCCCTCACCTACACGGAGGAGATCATCGAGCATCCGACGACCCGGCCGGGCAGCGTGACGCAATGTCCGGTCGTGGAGACGCGGTGCCCCGCGGTGGAGACCCGGTGTCCGGCGGTCAGGACCCAGTGCCCGATGTATTCGACGCGGTGCCCGACGGTCAAGACGAAGTGCCCGTCGCTCTCGACGCAATGTCCGCTGGTTTCGACGCGGTGCCCGGCGGTGAGAACCAAGTGCCCGACGGCCGCGACGAAATGCCCCCCGACCAAGACGAAGTGTCCGGCGGTGACGACCCGGTGCCCCGAGTCGTCCACCAAATGTCCGCCGACGGCGAGTAAATGCCAGGTGGTCGAGACTCAGTGCCCGATGGTGGCGACGAAATGTCCGATGGTGGCGACGCGGTGCCCCGAGGCGGTGACGAAATGTCCGCCGACGGCGACGCAGTGCCAGGTCGTTGACACCCAGTGCCCGGTCGCGGATACGAGATGCCCGGCGACGGATACGCGTTGTCCGCTCGTGTCCACCAAGTGCCCCGCGTCCGCGACCAAGTGTCCGCCGACGGTGACCCAATGCTCGGTTGTTGGGGCTGCGACCCAGTGCCCGGCCGTGGTAACCCGGTGTCCGGCGGTGACAACCAAGTGCCCCGAGTCTCTGACGAAGTGTCCTCCCACCGCGACCCAATGCCAGATCGTGGACACCCAGTGCCCGGCGGTCGATACGAAATGCCCGCCGGCGGATACGCGTTGCCCCTCGGTGTCGACGAAATGCCCGGCTTACACGACCCGCTGCCCGGAGTCCTTGACGAAATGTCCTC
>Ga0315280_10001094_pt1 | contig 47979 bp, 30 predicted proteins | sample YL17G06_40_MG_FD_203697 | JGI IMG/M metagenome (GOLD analysis project Ga0315280, IMG submission 203697) | Sediment microbial communities from Yellowstone Lake, YNP, Wyoming, USA - YL17G06_40 | ecosystem: Environmental > Aquatic > Freshwater > Lake > Sediment | place: USA: Wyoming | collected... | reverse complement strand
CGGATCATCTCCGCCAGTTCCAACCCGCCGTACATCGCACCCAGGTGATCGCCGCCGATCACCCGGATGACGCGGTCGCCCTCCCGGCGGATGCGGAAGGACTGCGGCCCCATGCCGGGTTCAAAGAGATCGAACTTGATCCGCACGTCCCCGGCGGAATCCAGCACCTGGTAGCCGGTCTTGTTCAACGCCTGCCGCAGATCGTCCGTGGCGAAGGCGACCAGGGCGTCAGCGGGGGCATTGGACAGCGGCGCGATGGAGACGGAGGGGTTGGCGAAGCCGACAGCAGCCGACAGGGACACCGCTGCTGCGACCGTGTAGCGAAGAAGGGTGGATGTGGTTTTCATGGTTTCTTTGCTTTCTTGACGCTGCGCGGGGTAGAGAGAATCGCTTTTTCTCTGGCGGTATATCCGACTGAGTATCTGCCTTTCGAATCCGTACCGCAAGGGTTATTTTGATGGGTTTTGGGCACGGCGAAGCGATGGCGCCTCCTTATTCACACCGGAAGGCTCGCCGACGCATGTTTCCGGGCAAGAACCGGCCGGCAGCGGCGCGCGCGGGGCACACCCCACCGGCGGCGGCGTTCTGTTCGGCGGGCTGGGCTGGCTCAGTCTGGGAGCAACAGGCTGGAGACTGGAGGCTGGAGGCGGCGGGAGGGGGGGGCTAGCCATTCATAAGAACCGACACCTTTTCGGGTGAAGTGATACGTCGGCATCGGTGCAGGGGCATCCGCGGCATGCAGCCCGGCCAGCGGCGCTCACGACCACAACATCCAGTGCGGCGATCGGCACGCGGTCGCCCGCTTTCACAACGATATGGCGCGCCTTGTCTCGCGCGGCTCGATAGACATCGAAACTCTGGTCATACTGCTTGCTCATGCCCTCGCGGAACCAGGGACCGCGGCGCTGTTTCCACCAGTTGTCGTCCTTGCCATACACGACACTTTGGCCGTGATCCACAAAGCGGACAATCGGAACCTTCCCGGCGATCACTGCGGCAGCGCCGATATGGTCTTCCTCAAAGTGGCTCGCCACGAGGTAGTCTATCTTCCGGATGCCGTTCTGCCCCATGAACGCAAGGACGCGTTGGGCGGCGCGGGCCGGCCCTGTGTCGAGCAGCATGACCTCACCCGACGGAGCCACCACAAAGGCGGCATTGCCGAGTCCCACGTCCACAACGTAGAGGCGGGTCTCCTTCGTGCTGTTTGTGTTCACCGGGCTAGCCGCGACGAGCATCGCGGCGGCCAGCAGCAGTGCTGCGCGTGGTAGGCACCCCATCGCGGTCTCCTTCAATAACCCGGCCCAACCAAAGATGCCGTGCAACAGTCATTTCCCCAGGAACCATGTCTTCGCCGTCGGGTCGGTCTGGAAAAAGTCAATCAACTGTTTCGCGACCTTTTCACGCCCCGTGTCTGAAGGATGGGTTCCATCGGCGCCGAGATCGTTTTTCGCCCACAAGAGACCATCTTTGCGCGCCTTCTCGCCGTTTGCCCACAGGTCCGGCCCCCACAGGACAAGCGGGGCTTTCACCGGGCCTTTCTCCGGATTGCAATTCAATTCCGGTTTTCCGTTGATCTGGTCGAGAATGACCCACCGGATGCCGTAAGCGTATTCATAGGCGTAGGGTTCGGGATTGAGCGGAGTGTTTGCGTAACCGGCGTAGATTCTATTCGAGAGATAAACGAGCCGGACATTTGGATAGCGGCTTTTCAGTTTCTCAAGACACGTGACGACGAACTCCTGGAACTTCTTCGCGTGTGCTGGGAACTCGCCGTCTTTCGCCGGACCAGCAACCGCAAGTTTCATCCACACCACCTGTACCTGCTGTGGAGAAACGCCAGCGGCTTCCAGCCGCCGTGCCAGTTCCTCCCATGCTGTGCGGTTGATCTTCTTATCCTTCATTTCGGTCGCCCACGCGGTGGCTTCTTTGCCGCCCTGCGCTCCGTCAACAACGACCAGCGATGGGGACAGATTGAGGGATTTGATCATCTGCTGGAATTTCTGAAACTCCATCGTCGTGTTAGACATGCCAAACGATATGAGCACGACGTTGCCGTCCTTCGACGACTTTCCATCCTTGTCTAACGGCTGAATCAACTTCGCTTCCTTCAGCGCGGCATCGAGATGCTCCTTTGGCGGCGTATTCTGCCCCTTGCCGTATAGACCTCCATCTTCTCCCTTATACCGGTCGGTCGCCGACATTTCGGAGAGCGGCTTAACATCGGCGGGAATGCCGCCAACAGGAGCTCCACCTTTCTGGCCGCCTGCCGAAGGGGCTGGCGGGCCTATCGTTATCATCTGGTCTTTTTCCTTCGCAAACTCGGACAATTCACCCGCGGAAATAATGCCGTCTCCGTTTTTGTCTATTTGCTTGAAGATAAACGCCGGCCCATTAAACTCGTCCCTCGTGATATTGCCGTCGTTGTTGGTGTCAAATGCCTTTACCCTCTCGGCCACCTTGGCTTTCGGCATCGGCTGGCCCTTCTGCGCCTGTGAAAACGCCGGCATGCCGCAGAAAAAGAATACTGCGCACGACAACAGAGCGATCGTGTATCTCATTTGTCTCCTCTGGCAATTGTTCTGCATAATTGCCCTCCTTCATGATGTTTTTGGGTGATCGCAACTCGCCTTTCTACCCTCCGAAGACATTCTTCGGCGATGGCAGATTGCATAAGCACAGAACTCCCTTTGTACATGCTCTGGGCGAGAGAATATCCCCATAAAAGCCGGAGTCAAAACAAAAACCGAATGACCGACGGCATCGTCTTCACGTATCGCGGTAGCTGGTGCTGTGAGGGTTTCCATACGTCGAGGAAATGCGAATGGCGCATCGTGGGCACGATGGGCCCGGCGCTGTGAGTCATCTATTCCATTCGTTATCGAAATGACCGCCGGCGGCGACCTTGCCGTCCTTGACCAGCACGTAGTCGGGCAGCAGGTTGACAGGCATGACCCAGCCGTTTCGCAGGCCGGCCCCAGGCGCGCTAAGCAGCTTCGCGGTCCATACCAGGACGTAGCGGGATGCGTTCTCCGGATTAGGGTAAATGAAAATCGAGCGCACGCCGTCCGGACCGCCCTTCAACAGGTCCGCAGGCAACGACGGTGCGATGCGCTTCAGGACGGGGTTGGTGTCGGGCGTACCGAAAAGGATCAGGTTTGAGGATTCGATATCCTCGCGCGTGACCTTGGTGGCGGGCTTCATGGGGAACTCGGCGTGAATCGTCATCGGTCCGGGCGGATTGCGCACGGCGTCCAGCTCGGCGATGGCCAGGTCGCGGTCGCCTTCGCCATACACGGCGAGGAAGCGCGAGTTGAACGCATCGCCGATGGGGCCCTGCAAGTCGTGGCGCTTGGAGCGCTCCGCCGACTTCCACTCACCCATCTGCCATTTCCCGTTCGGCTTGGAGAGGTGCACCATTTCGGGCAGCGGTCCGGAACTCAGTTCGCTCCCATCAACAATCAGCGCGACCGCCGCCGCCCATGGAGTGACCCATCACGAAGACGCGGTCCGGATCGACCCTCCACTGCCGCTCCACCTCGAAGGTGAGGATCTCGACACCGCCGCGCTCCAGCACGCGGGAGGGCACGGATACGTTCGGGGTCTCTTGCGGCCTCGGCTGCGCTATCGCGCCCAGCGAGGCGAAGAACGCGAGGGCGGCAATCGCGGAAGAGAGCGGCAGAATTCGCATAGTCGGTTGCCTTCAGAATTGAAATGGCTTTCTCGACGCCTTTCGGAAATCATAGGCCGCTGCCCAGAGGGAGCGATGGTCGTTAAGGACAGGCACGCACTAGCGTTACCGGACACACAATATCCGGCAGTCACCCGCAAGGTGAGCAAGCAAATGTGAATAGGGCCAATTTGCAGCAACGGAACACCAAAAACGGCAGCACGGCTTAAGGATGATGGGTACAAGACTATTGAAACGTCACCTGTCTGGCTGAGCGTAAGCCTTTTATTTTCAATGGTGGGTGGGACAGGGATTGAACCTGCGACCTCCGCCTTGTAAGGGCGATGCTCTCCCGCTGAGCTACCCACCCACTTTTCCTTCTGCCCCGTGACAACCAGCAGTTATTCAATCTCGTATATCTCGTTGACGTGTGGGCGCGCAGTCCGCCGAGCGGCGGATGCGCCCGTGCGAGGCGCGCAATGTAGCAACGACGTGTCAATCAATTCTACGAACATCTATAGGTGGTTCTTATGGCCCGACTCAGACTCCTGGCTGCCACACACTCGAAAATGTTCTATAAGAGGGATATTGGAGGTGCGTCAAGTGCTTTGTTCGGCGCGTCGCAAAGGAGACACCAAAGAATTCCCCCGCGGCTGCAATGCTCAAATGGAATAGCTTGCGTTTTCCAAAGCCGTATGTGCGGGTATAAGGGTTTGCACGATTTAGCTCACAATTCTCGCGCAAATCCAGAAACTGCGGGAAAGCAAAAGTCGGGACCGAAGCAAAACGAATGAACGAACGAAGAGAAAGTAACCGATTCCTGCCCCTATTTCTGGCTTTCGCTGTCCTTAGCGGTCCAGTGCAAGGGTTCGGCCTCGACTATTACTACTACGGCAAGCAGCCGATGATTCTCCACCGTGACCCGTCATTGGTTGGTGTGGATTTCGCGACGGGCGCGGGTCCTGCGTTTGCCCAAAGCTTTCGCTCATCCGACGGCCTTGTGGCTGTCGAAGAGATCGTGGCGGAGTTGCCACGTCCGGGACGTTTTGTCTGCCGAATTCGGAGCCAAGCGAGCGCCGACGCTGCCCAGTCGGCAGCCCGATCGCTGGCGTTCGATGTGCGTGTGCAGCGAACCTATCCGGTCTTTCGCAACCCCAAAAACGGGCTGCTTATCTTTGTTTTCGACGAGATTATCGTTCGAGTACGGCCGGGAGTCGGACCCGAAGACTTCTTGCGCTTTGGCGCCGCCCGCGGGGTCCAAATCGTCGAACGCAATATTTTCGAGCCGGACATTTTTCTGCTCTGCGTCGGGCCAGAGGAAAGTTCAACCCTCGATGTGGCCAATGAATACGCGCTCAGTGGCCTGTGTCTTTGGGCCGAGCCGAATTTTGGCGGCGAGATTTTGAAATACGCTGTCAGCGAACCTAATGATCCTTACTACTACACGCAATGGCACCTGAACAACACAGGCCAGACGGGAGGCATGCCCGATGCCGACGTGGATGCACCCGAAGCCTGGGCAATCACATCGGGTGCCCCGCAGGTGGTGATTGCCCTCCTGGATGATGGTTGCGATCTGAACCACGAAGATTTGAAAGCGAACATCTTTACGAATCCGGGTGAATCGGGCGCTGGACGCGAAAACAATCATATTGATGATGACGGCAACGGGTTTGTGGACGATGTCCATGGGTGGGACTTCTTCGACAACGACAACACGACGAGCCATAACTTCACCAACGGCACTCTCGAAGGCCACGGAACGGCTGCGACCGGCATTGCGGCGGCGGTTGGCAACAACGGCATCGGCGTGGCAGGCATCGCCTATCACTGCCGGATTTTGCCAATCAAGATTTTCAAAGGCAACGATTTCATCGGCAACTATCAGGTGGCCAATGGCGTGCGTTATGCGGCCAAATTCGCCGACGTGCTCAGCAACAGCTGGGGCGGCGGAACGTCGTCGGAAGCGCTGGATTCGGCTTTCCGTTACGCCGTGGAAAAGGGGCGAGGTGGCCGCGGATGTCCGATCTTTTTCGCCGCCGGCAACGATTCTGCCTCCGAGGTCAGCTATCCCGCATTTGACCTATGGACCGTCGCAATAGGAGCCAGCGATTCCTTCGATCGCAAACCCATGTACAGCAACTATGGGTCCCGCCTCACGATTCTGAGTCCCAGCGGAAATTTTACTACCGACCTTTCGGGTCTGGAGGGAGGCTACAATAACGGCAGTCCCGACCCGACGGGCAACTACACGGGGATTTTCAGCGGAACGTCGTCGGCCTGTCCGCTGGCGGCAGGTGCGGCGGCCTTGTTGCTATCGCTCGATCCCTCTCTGACCGCGCTACAGGTTCAGGCGATTCTTCAGTCAACAGCCGATAAGGTCCGTCTATTAGAGGCGCAATACAACAGCTATGGTTTCAGCCTCGAATATGGTTACGGGCGTCTGAACGCCTTCCGAGCGCTCAATCGAGTGAAACAGGGTGGCGCCCTCGACGATCCATTCGAACCGAACAATGCTCGGTCGGCGGCGCGAGTTATTGACAAAGGTTTCTATAGCGGCCTGGCCGCTCTCGATGACGACTGGTATGCCCTGGATACGGAACCATACCAGGACATCGTGATCCAAATCCACTTCATTCCCTCCCACGGGGATTTGCAGCTCCAACTGTACAATCCCGCCGGAGTCCTTGTCGCCTCCTCGACGGAAACAACTTACACCGAACAAGTCGAGACCAACGTCGGAGCGAGGAGCGGACGCTGGTTTGTCCGCGTGTTCGGAAAAAGCGGCGCGAAAAACTACTATCATATGATTGTCAACGAACGGCCCACCGACGATGCGTTCGAGCAAAACGATACGTTTGACACAGCGGCTCCGATCGGTCCGGGCGACTACAATAACCTGCGTGCCTATGATCCCGACTACTACCGTGTCCACGTTCGCTCGGGCGAAAAAATAACGACCCTCATCCGCTTCTACAACGAGCTCGGCGATCTAGATCTCTATTTGCTCAGTTCCACCGGGACTCTTCTGAGTCAATCGGCCACGCTGGGCGATCTGGAAGGCGTATGGTATCGAAACACCGGTCCCGATGCCGAAATCTATCTCTACGTGGATAATTACGCTGGCTGCCAAAACTGGTATGAAATGCATATCGAGGTTGGCCCAGGGCAGGATGACTCTTTCGAGGAGAATGACACTCGAACCTCCGCCGCGCTCATCCTGCCGGGTCTTTATTCTCATCTTCAGCCATACGACAACGACTGGTTCAAAGTCGCCGTTGGCCCTCGTCAGATTCTCGAGACCGAAATACGCTTCTTTCACGCCGTGGGCGATCTCGATCTGGAGATCTACGACGCGGCTGGGCGAATGATTGACAGGTCGGCGGGCAGTGCCGATGTCGAGCGGGTGATTTTCGTCAACACCAACGATATGCCTACTACCGCTTATCCGCTTGTTTATCCTTTTGCTACAGACTATCCCGAATACTCTCTGAGGGTTTCTCTGAAGCCTCTCAAGGATGATGCCTATGAGGAGAACGACGATCTCAACCATGCACGGACTATCTCCCCTGGGGCTCAGCGCGGTCTTGTGGCATTGGACGACGACTTCTTCGGGGTTGTGGCGCCGGCGGGCAAGACACTTTGGGCCATTGTCGCTGACGAGCCCTCCTTACCGCATCTGGGACTAAAGATTTACACGCCTGCGGGTGCGCCATTGGCTTCATCTGTCGCAGGCCAGCCGACGCTGGTTGTGGCCCGTCAGGTCCCCGTCACGGGAATCTATCGTTTGGGCGTCAGTTTGCCACCGGCAGCCAAGGTCAATCTCTATGCCCTTTGCGCTTTCGTTTATGACGCGCCGGTGCCCCCCGCGGAAACCGATGACTGGCTCGAACCAAACGACACGCGGATCACAAGTTCGACCTCGGTGATGGAGGGGGTCTATCCCAATCTCTTCTGCGTCAACGACGACTACTTCAAGATTCACCTGGACGAGGGCGACTCCCTTTACGTGGGGATCGTTTACGATAGCTCACGGGGTGACCTCGATCTGCAGCTTTTTGATTCATGGGGACAACAACTCGCACTTTCCGCATCGGGAAAGGACACCGAAGTGTGCGCCGTCGCGAAAGCCCCCACCAGCGGCGCTTATTACATCCGCGTCTTCCCTGTGGTGGGAAGCAGTTGGTATGATCTCCTCATTGCCCGACGCCTCGATTGGACCGGAGGCCGGACAGCTGTCAAGCACTGGAGAAGTTATTAGAGACTCTAAAACAACGATCTTAACCGAAGAGAACGCTGAGAAACGCAGAGGAAAAGAACCCCTTCTGTTTGGCTCTTGAACGATCTCTGCGGCTTCTCCGCGACCTCTGCGGTTCATTCTTTCAAGGGCTTTCCGATGTTCTCTTGTGGACCACCTCGGAGTGCTCCGCGATTTGTGCCGTGCACTGTTGAGGAAGATTCGGGGCAGCCCGACGAAATAGCCATATCCCCGACAAAGAGCTCATGGGAGCGACAGAGAATCAAGGAGACCTGGGGTTTATCTATTGTACAAGCGGAGGGATGGGGATTTTGAGATCTTCTTCGATTTTCTGGCGAAGGCGGCGAGCAGCGGGAATATACGAACTTTCGGGATAGCTTCCTTCCAGGCGGTGGAACCAACGCAGGGCCTCTTCGGTATTTCCCAGGTGAAGCCATGCGTTCGCGGCACAATAGATCGCACAGTCGCGTGTGTTGCGCCAACTCTTTCCCGCCAAGTATTTCAGCAGGAACTCGGCCCGATCCGCCACGAACTTCGCCTCTTCGTTAGTGATTTTTCGCCTCGCAAACCGCACCTCACGATCGTTGCACCACTCTACCATTTGGCTTGCCAGCCGCTGCCGCGCTCGAGTTACGACGCCGGAAACCTCCGTATCATTGGCCACCGTCACGGAAGTGTCCTTTTCATAGGAAGCAACCCACGCATCCAACTGCGGGATGTCGGCTGTGGTCGCAGCCGACAAACGAGACTTGAATCTCGCCGTTGCTATCCGTTTGAAGCCTTCGCGTGCTTTCTCGATCAGACGATCCGCAGATTCGGTTCGCTGGTAAGTGTTCAAGCGCTCAAGAGCATCGAGAGCAGAGCGAACAGGCGCAGGGTCTTTTCCGGCCAGGACTTTGTCCACCCCTCTTTCCATCTGTGTGACGCATTCGGCGACGAGGTGTTTGGTCGCGGAAGTCAAAACCGCGCGACTTTCGGGAACGCGAACACTCAACTCACGCAGCCGCGACAACCACGACAATGTCTCGGTCGTTGAAACTGTGGAACGGGGAAGTTGGGCAAGTGTGCGCGCAACCCACGATTGGCGAGCCGAAGCAAGTATCTTGGTGGTTTGTTGAGCAACATTCGGTCGCTGCACAAAAGCCTGAGTGAGATCCTTGGCTTTCTTGGCGAGATCATCGTACGGGAGTTTCCCTTCGTCGAACTGCCGACGCCATGAATCCACGAGAGTAAGAGCCTGTTCGGCGGCCTTCTGGTCGAGCGATTCCAGTTCGCGAGCGTACCGGTCGGGCAAGGTTTGCTTTTGGACGAGTTGCTGGCAGAGTTGGTGGGCCTCGACAGGCTTATTCTCCAGCAGGAACGTCAGCATCTCCATCGCCGCCGATTCGTATCGTTGTTCCAGGGTACGTTCCAGCAATCCGGCCGCGTGACGCACGTCGAGGGTTCGGCCCGTATCTTTCAAGTGCCGGGCGAGCTTCAGGGCCGCGGCATAGTTGCTTTTCGTTATCTCAGCAGCGATTTGCTTGAGATCGGCCTTGTCCGATGTCGGGCGAAGTTGCCAAAGGATCACGAGCACCAGAACCGCCGCTATCCCCAGGGTCAAGCCGATTGCCCAACGCAATCGTCGAACGAGAGGAATGCCTTTCTTGGCAAGGGCGCTCTTGCTGACATAGTCATGGGCTTTGAGAATATGTGGGTCGAGCGACAGGGCGGTCTGCCAGCAGCGTTCCGCCGCATCGAACTTTCCCATTTTGGCATAGACCGACCCCATGACTACGTGGGCGGGCGCAAAGGAGTAGTCGAGTTCGAGGCAATGCTCCAATTCGCCGAGAGATTCCGAGTAACGCTGGCGCTCCGCGTGCTCCAGAGCGACGTTATAGTGATGGCGGGCTTTGTTAATGATCAAGCGCAGGATCGAGATATCTTTGCCACAATGGTAGCAAGACTCGCGATCCTCACGGTTCTCGGTCGTGCAATAAGGACATTTCATCAAGCCGCGCCCGTCTCCACCTCATCCACGATGCGGAGAAGTTCGTCCATCGCCTTCTCAATTTGGTCCTGTTTGCCCGACTTGAGCACTTCCTGCAATTGCGACGCGCCGGATCTCAGCCGTGTCGCTAGAGGATGATTGCGCGATGTCATGGCGGCTTTTTCGGCGCGTTCCAGCAATTGCTGGGCTTGCTCTTCGACCGATTCTCGCAAGCGGTCGCGCAACATGTGGGTCACCCGCTCGCGGGCTTCGCGGATCATGCGTTGTTTGTCGGCATCGCTAAGTCGCGTGTCCGTTGCTTCGATCACGATCCGCTTTTCTACCCCTGTGGCGAGGTCCTCCGCTCGAACTTCGAGAATCCGGTCGGCATTGAGGCGAAACGTTACCTCGATTCGAGGCACTCCGCGTGGCGCCGGCGTGATCCCCTCGATTCGAAGCATGTCCAGGAACGTATTCTCCGAGGCGATCGGTTCCTCCCCTTCATAGATGGGGAACGAGATCGCTTCCTGGAAGTCGCGGGTCGTCGTAAAGACATCTTTCGATTCGGTCGGATAGGTCGAGTTGCGGCGGATAATCGCAGCGAATTGATCGTTGACCAGGCCCACACCCAGCGAGAAGGGCGTCATATGAATGATGACCGGCTTGTCCTTGCCATACCGCGTGGCCAGGGTATCCTCGATGCTGCCGTCCAGTGGCGCAAGAACCAATGTCTGGACTGCCGCCCCGAGGGCCACAACCTCCTCCGGCGAGATGTCGCGGTGGGGGGGCTTGATCAGAACACCCTTGACCAGCCGTTGGACCGCAGGAATGCGCGTCGAACCGCCCACCAGCAGAATCGTGTCTATCTTCTCCGGTTTGAGATTGGCATCCTGAAGAGCCTGTTCCATGGGCGGAACGGTTTGCTTGATCAGATCGTCAATCAGCTCTTCGAACTTGTCGCGGGTCAGTGTGGCCTCCAAAGACAACGGGCCCTTCTCGGTCATGTGGATCGCTTCGACCATGATGTGGGTTTCTTTGATTTCCGACAACTCGATCTTGGCCTCTTCGGCGGCTTCTTTCAGACGCGCCATCGCGATCGGATCGGAACTCAAATCAACCCCATGTTGTTCTTTGAACTGAGCCAGCAGATGCTGCACGATTCGGTTGTCGAAATCGTCGCCGCCCAAATGGGTATTGCCATGAATGGCGAGCACTTGGAAGACACCCGAGACAACCTCGATGATCGAAACGTCGAACGTTCCGCCGCCCAGGTCATAGACCAAGATGATCTGATCTTCCTTTTTGTCCAAGCCATAAGCCAGAGCGGCAGCCGTTGGCTCGTCAATAATGCGTCGCACCTTCAGCCCGCCAATTTCGCCGGCATCTTTGGTCGCCTGGCGCTGCGAATCGGTGAAATAGGCGGGAACCGTAACGACGGCCTGGCTGCAATCCTCCCCGAAATACTCTTCGGCATCCTGCTTCATTTTTTGCAGGATCATCGCCGAGACTTCCTGGGGCGTGTATTCCTTGCCATCAATGCGGACGCGGTAATTGCTACCCATGTGACGCTTGATGGAGAACACGGTGCGCCCGACGTTCATCACGGCGCCCCGCTTGGCCTTCTTGCCTACCAGGATTTCTCCACTCCTGGTGAAACCGACAACAGAAGGAGTCAACCGCTCCCCCAGCGAATTAGGCACGATGAACGGCCCGTTCTTGTCCATCACAGCGACGGCCGAGTTTGTTGTGCCCAAGTCAATTCCCAGAATCCGACCCATGTTGAGATTAACTCCTTTCCGAAGTTGATACCACCACGTGGGCCTCGCGAATCAATCGCCCACGAAAAGCGTAGCCACGTTGCCGTACAGCGATCACGGTGTCCGGTTTGTGGTCAGGCGAATGGCGATACTCCACGACCTCTTCCCAATCCAAATTCACTGGTTGCCCAACCACTTCGAGAGAAACGAGACCGTGCTTCTCCAAGAGATTCTTCAACCGGAAATACAGCCCCTCGACGCTCCGTAGCCAATTCGCAATCGGATGGTCGTCGGGAAAATCCCGGCCCGTTGCCAGAATGCGCTCAAACCCGTCGAGAACGGGTAACAGGCGACGCATCAGGTTCACCACCTCATCCGACTCGCCTTTCGCCTGTTCGAGCAGTCTCGTCGTTACCGTCAAGCGCTCATTCTCGGCGAGTAACGCGCTCAGTTGTCCGACAAGATCATCGCCGGTCAGGCGGTTGGCGGCATGGACGCTTCGCTCCACTAACGAAATAGGCTGTTCGTCTATCACGAACTCGATGTCCCCGAAGGGCCACATTACTTTTGACTCCACCTCCTCCCGTTTTCTTCTCAGCGTCTCAGTTTCATATCCGACAATGCCTTCTTGGCGAACTTGTTTTTTGGGTTGACCGCCAGGGCATGGTTATAATGAGTAATGGCCGAGCGAATATCTCCTTTCATGCGGTACGCCTCTCCGATTTCAAAGATGACATCGTCGCTGTCGGGTATCAGCTTGAGAAGTTCCTTGAAATGGACCAGGGCCACTGTGTATTGGCCGCTATCGCGACAGCGTTTCCCCAACGCCATGCGGGCCTGAATAATGTTATTCTTGGTTTCGGGGTTCTTTCCATCCAACTGGAGACTCCGCTGCCAGGCCCGAAATGCCTGATCCACCTGCCCACTGTTGAGTAACGCCCAACCCAACAAGTTGAGGACCTCGACATTGTTGGGGTATTGTTGGCGAAGCGATTGCAATTCCTCGGCCGCTTCTTCGTATTTCTTCTCCTCGATATAGGTTACCGCAATCTGGTAGTGCGCGTCAAAGTCGCTCGGATTGATTTTCAGGATTTCGCGGTATTCCTCCAGCGCCGACTTACTGTCGCGCTGAACATCAAGTGCTTTTCCCCCGTGGTGTTTGTGCACCTCAATTATCAAGGATTTTAGATACACATCATCGGGGTTCTGGTCAAGGGCTGATTTCCAACGTCGAATGGCTTCGCTCCAGTATTTGGCGGCTTGCTCATCCTGTCCTGCGTATTCGTAAGAAAGGGCGAGGTTGTGAATGACCGGCAGATTGTCGGGATTCATCTGGAGCGCGCGTTCCAAGAGATCAATCGCTTCGCTATACAGGTCGTGCAGCGCATAATAATAGCCCAAATTGATATAGGAATGATTCAGATTGTTTTTGGCTCGCCGATGGGTGGGATCATAGCCGAGAACGGCTTGCCAGTCGTTGATGGCTTCAGCCCAAAGTTTGCGTTTGACCTGTTGATAGCTGCGTCTCATGTGAGCAAGGATCAGATTGTTGATCACCTCGACGTTCGAGGGATCGGCCTCATATTTCGCCTGGAGATCTCGGATTTGCTCCGATAGAATAACATCACCTCCTTCGGAGATCTCGTCGGACGAGAAAGCGAATTGGCCCTCGACATAGTTGAACGTGAAGGCGTCTTCCTTCGCCCGCCTCTCCGGATCGCGTAGCGTTTCATAGGCACGATTGAGCATCATGAACCGGTCGGTGTGTGTCTCGGGAGGGTAGCGTTTGACCAGTTCAATATAGCTATGTTTGATCTGCTCTTCCGTCGCGCCTTTACGCAGGTTCAGAATCGAATAAGAGTTCTTAGGAGGCATAACCCAAACCCGACGCAGCCGAACTTGGCTGCCAATCTAGTCCGCCTTCGTGCCCTTTCCCTGGGCTTTCAACCCCCTAGACCGACTTTCTTATGCTGAGTTCGACACCCAGCGCTTGCAAGCGAAAAAACCACCCTCATCCTTCACGACAAGCAATACTCTTGGTATTATTCCATGGACTGCCACGGGAGGGAAACGGAGGTCAGGCCGACGATGAGGCTGGAAGACTTCGGCGTAGCCACAAGGCGCGTCCCAAGCGCGTCCTCGCTCACGGCAAAATAGGTCACCGTGCATTGGCCGATGTGGTCCGGCTTGGGCGACCATGTGGCCTGCCAGCGATCGGCCGCCGCGCTGAATGTCAGATTGACACGAGTCAGATTCGTTACTGGCTCGCCCGCTGCATACCCTGCGCCCTTCGGAATGACGATCGCCCAAACTTCCTTCACCGGCACGGCGGCATCCAGCTTTGCCCACAGCACCACCGGACGGCCGACGCGCACCGCTGACGATGGAGCCACGGAAAGAATTGTTGGAGCGTTTAGGCCAAAGGCTGGATAGCGCCCAACCACATGGCGCGCGGCCAGTTGGCCGTCCCATTTGTTTGACACGCCATCATTATTGTCGTCCATCCAGGGCGCCTGTCCTGCCGGATTGCCCATCGTCGCAAACGAAAGCCTTGTCCAGTCGAAACAGTCCTCCAGCGTGTTGCCCAGAACGGCGAACGACAGGAAGTAGAACGAGAACGACTCTGCACCGGAAGGCGGCGAGAAAATCGCCAGACTCTGAGGCGTCGTTGAGGCAATGACAATGCGCCGCTTGCCCGCCGGGGCCTTGCATTGCTGGACGAATCCGCCCGAATAGCAGCAGTCAACGATCAGGATCACCTCGCACCCTGTTCGCGTCTGGAGCGCGTCGAGGTGCGAGTCAAGATCGCGCGCCCGGATATATTGCGTGGAGTTTAGGCGGAAAAAGTAATCGCCCGTCTGCGAATTGTAAGTGCCATGATCAACGAGATAAATGAACAGCCGCGCCGTCGCCGATGACCACGTATCTATAGACGACCAAAAGGTCTGCGTTGTTGCCTGAGAATCAGCATCGGGCAGACCATCGTTGTTCGAATCGCGAGTTTTCCAGTCGTTGAAGGCGCTCAGGTAGCGAATCTCGCTGCGTTTGTAACCACGCACGAGGCAGGTGAAGAAGGCGCGGTCGGCAAGCGCTTGTGTCTGCCCAATGATTGGATTGCCGACATAATTGCCACCACCCGCAACGAGGATGAACTTGTCGCCGGTCGAGGCGGCGCCGGTGCCCGCCGCGCCAAAAGCGGTCCACAGCCGCGCCGTCCCGTCCTCGCTTCCCGTCACAAGCCGCGTCCCATCGCCCGAAAGAACGGCGCCCGTGAGGGCGCTCGTGTGGCCAGTTAGGGTTCGAAGGAGAGAGCCATTGGTAGCATTCCAGAACTTGGTCTCCCTGCCGCTTGCCGTAATAATGGCCGTCGCATCCGGCGAGAAGGCGACGGCGAATATGGCTTCCGTAAAGCCTGAAAAGGTGCGGATCAAGCCGCCGGTATTTGCATTCCAAAGCCTGACCGACAGGTCGTCACTTCCGGTGAGAATCTTTGTCCCGTCGGGCGAGAAGGCAACGCAGCGAACAATGTCCCCGTGGCCGGAAAAGGTCCGGATTTTTGCACCTGTCGTTGTGTTCCACAGTTGCGCTGTATGGTCGGCGCCACCGGTCAGGACACGACTTCCGTCGCGCGAAATTGCGGCGGCATAGATCGGTGTGCCATGAGCGAAAGAGCCGCGAGGCGCATGGTCGGCTGTGTTTCGAAGCAGCGCCCAGCCGTCGTCGCTGGCTGTTAGATACTTGGTCCCATCGGAAGAAAAAGCGACGGAATTGACGGGGCCTTCGTGTCCGATGACGGTGTGGAGGACTTGCCCGTCGGCGGTATTCCACAGCTTCGCCGTTCGGTCGTTACTGCCGGTCAGGAGAAGCGTGCCGCTGGATAAAAGCGCAACCGAATTGATCCGAGCCCTATGGCCATAGAACGTTTGGAGCAGCGAGCCGTTGACGCCGTTCCACAGTCGGGCAACATTGTCATCGTGGCCGGTGGCGACGGTTGTCGCCTGATCGCCCGCGGCGGCAACCGCCGTGACGACCGGCATATGCCCGACGAGATTGTCCGTCTCCGGCGGCCACAGCCGCGCGGTCTGGTCATAGCTTCCCGTCAAAACCTTTTTCCCATCCGGGGAAAACGAAACCGACCAAAGCCCAGCTGTATGCCCGAAAAAGGTTCGAATCAACATGCCGTCAGAGACATTCCAAAGTCTCGCCGTACCATCTTGGCCTCCGGTTACGATTTTGGCACCGTCGGGTGAAAATGCGACAGAGTATACATAAACGTTGTGCCCGAACGTGCGTATCAATGTCCCGAACGTGGCATCCCACAACTTCGCCGTGTTGTCAGCACTCCCTGTCAAGACCTTTGTTCCCCCCGAGGAAAACGCAACGGAGCTGACCCAGCTCGTGTGGCCAGAAAACGTATGAATCAAACTCCCGTCTGAGGCGTTCCACAGCTTTGCCGTTGCATCATAGCTGCCCGTCAGGACCTTTGTGCCGTCAGGCGAAAACGCGACGCTCACGACCCAGTTCGTATGCCCTAAGAAGGTGCGAATCACCGTGCCCGTAAAAGCATCCCAAAGCTTCGCCGTGTAGTCATGGCTCCCTGTCAGGATTTTCGTCCCGTCGGGTGAAAAGGCAACAGAATAGACCCGATCGGTATGGCCAGAGAAGGTACGAATCACCGTGCCGCTCGAAGCGTCCCACATCTTCGCAGCCCTGTCATTGCCTCCCGTCAGAATCTTGTCGCCATCCGGAGAAAACGCAACGGAATTGACAGGCCCTGTATGCCCGGAGAAGGTGCGGATTAGTCCCCCATCCGCCGTGTTCCACATCTTGGCCGTACTGTCACCACTTCCCGTCAGGACCACCGATCCGCCTGGGGAAAACGCTGCAGAGTTGACCACGCCCGTATGTCCGGAGAAAATGACATCCCTGGGCAGATCACTCATAAACCAGATTTTCGGGACGTTCTCGGGCGCGGCGACGGCGGTGAGAAACGGATTGCCGTCGGCGGTGAAGCCAACCGAAGCGATGGGTCCGCTGCCCGCCAGCAGGAAACCCGTCGTGGTGCCATTGTCCGCTTGCCGAAAGACAACCCACCCATCCGAAGCGCCGCAGGCGATCTTCTGGCCGTCGGGCGTGAGGGCGAGAGAGGCAATTTCGGCGATTTGGGTGCCCCACGTGCGTGTCCAGAGAACGCTGCCGTCGCCGACATTCCAGAGTTTTGTCGTGCGGCCGCTTCCCGTCAGGAGTTTCGTTCCATCGGGCGTAAAGGCCACGCAAGTGACTGAACTGCCGCAGTTGAACGTCCGAATCACATCACCCGTTGCGGCGTTCCAAAGCTTCGCCGTGCCATCGTCGCTTCCAGTCAGAATCTTGGTCAGCTGGGGCGAATAGGCTACCGACCGAATTTTGTTACCATGTCCGTAGAAGGTCGTGACCACGCTGCCCTCGGCCACATTCCACAGGATTGCCGTATCGTCACTGGTTCCGGCCAGGACCTTCATCTCGTCGGGTGAAAAGGCAACTGCATTCACGGAGCCGGATTGGGGAGAGAATGTTCGGATTGTTGTCCCATCGCGGACACTCCACAGGCGCACGGTTTCATCGAGGCTGCCCGTGACGATCTCGGTCCCGTCGGGCGAAAAGGCGACCGCCGTCACCTCGCCCGTGTGGCCGGCAAAAACGCGGGTGACACGGCGGGTCGCTTCGTCCCAAAGAAACGCGCCGGCGCTGCCTCCCGTCACGATCTTACTGCCGTCGGGCGACCAGGCCGCGCAGGTAAGAGTGCCGAGGCCATAGAATTGAAGCGGCGTCGTTGGGACCGGCTCGCCGCGCGCCGTCGTTCCGCCCAGGGCGAGACTGAACACGATCAGGCATAGCTTTGGTAGGGTTTGCATGAGATTATCTCATCGCCTGTTTGGAATCGGCGGTTCTCCTAGTCGCACAGTGACGTGCGGACTGCAATAGGTTTCCCCTGGAGAGTGAGCCGCGCGGAAGAAGAGTTTCGGGTTTCGAGTTGCGAGTTACGAGTTTCAAGTTCCAGGTTTCAACGACTGATTCCCCAACGGGTTTGGCAGGCCAACAGGGCGTTCCAGGCGGGGAGAAAACTGCCAAAATTTGTCCAGTAGTCGAACACGCCGCAGGCTCGAGCCCATTCCAGCGGGGGCAGCTTCTCGTCGTTGTAATAGACGAAGCCGAACCGACAGTAAGGCTTCGTCGGATCGAAGCGGTTGAGATATTTGCGCGGAACGGCGATCTCCCAGGCCGTCGTTCGCAACACTTCATCGCGGATGAACCGCGCCTGGCCCCCTGTAATCAGGAAAACATTGACTGGCTCGGTTTGATAGTCAGTTCGCCACGTCAGGCCCGGTACGTACAGCGATTGCAGAATCGTGGCGTCGCCGCGGTTTCGGAACTCCATCAATGCATAGTCCACATCCCGAAACATGCCCTTCCAATACCAGGGATCATCGGGCGGCCGATAGTTGTCTGGCGCGCGATCGCCGAATCCAAAGGCGAATTCCAGACAGTCGCCATTGAGCAGGGGATTCTCGTCATAGCTGGCTGGCCGGCCGTCCGTCGCGTTGCCCAGCCCTGGTTCATGGACAACAACGGCGATGTAAACGTTATTGGCATCGTAGCCGACAGCGACTTTAGCGCCCAAAAAGGCTTGACCCGCTGGCGGCTGGGGCCGCGGCTGGCTGGGATCACTGAGCCACTGGATATAGCGTCCGAGATCTCGGATCTGTTCGTTGTCCACACGGGCGAAAGTAGCAGTGGTCCATTCGTTCAGATCTCCATCCACTTTGGCGGTCAGCGAGCGGATGCAAGCAACCGCAACGATCTCGCTTCGCTCATACCTGCCGCCGTCGGATTCGATCTTTGTTCGGACCACGTATTGATTGAGAGCCGTGGTACTCGTTGCGGTGGCGCGGAAATCCACCTCGGCCAGTTCGGCCGGTTTCAATTCGAAGGGGCGTTGAGCAGGTTCGATTTTCCAGTCTTTTGGCCCGGTCAATGTAATTGTTCCTTTAAGAGGGCGATTGAGTTGGTTTTGCACTCTGGCTGTAAGTGTCGTTGGAGTGGCCCCAAGAGGACTCGGCAGCGATAAGAGATAGCTATTGACTGGCGTCAAACCCTCGATGCGGCCCGCGGCGATGCGGCGATGCATTTCCACCACGCTCATCTGGTCGGAAAGCAGATAGACGGGATATTGACTGAATGGCACCGTCAGAGCGTCGCCATTTTTCTGCCCGACGGGCCGGCCCACCATGTCGAGCGCGCGCAGGTCGCCCGCAGGCTGAACCGTCAATGTGCCCGTGCTATCGAGATGCTCGGCGTCGAGACCCGTTTCGGTCCAGATCACAGCAACCTTTGTGGCATCGTTCTCGCGCTCCTTGGGAACGGCCACATTCCAGCGGGCCAACAAATCCTTGGCGCGCGGAAGAGCCTTGACCTCATCGGTAATCCAACGAGGATGAGCGAAAATCGCTCCCCAGATCAGTGGATGAGCCGGCCAAATGTCGGCCACCACGGGACGATCTTCGAGCATCTGCGTCATGATGGCATAGGCGACGTTGCCGACCGGGTAGTCGTCCCCCCAGCCCGCGTTCTGATGAATACTGGCCTGAAAATTTCCCGAAAGCGCCGCCAGAACGTAGAACTTGGCCATTTGGGCGCCGTCCAACTGGCGGTCTTCCAACAGCCCGGATTGGCCCCGACTTCGGTCCGTCCCACTGTCGGTCACGAAGCTCAGCTCCATCCCCTGGCGTTTGGCTTCTTGAACGGAAAAATCCATGAAGCGAAGCTGTGCGCCCGACCGCCAATTGGCGGCACTCGAAGCGTAGCGTGGGCAATTGGTCAGACCATCCAGAACTTTCACCGTGTTTGGGTCGGGCAGGATATTGTCCACAAAGAAGCTTGGTCGGCCACCGGCGAGAACTTTAATGTCCGGCCGAACTTGCTTCACCCCTCGCGCCCACATCTTGAGTGAGTAACGATAGTTGGCTGCTGCTCCCACCCATGTCGGTCCAAAAATCCAGGGATCGCCCCAGAAATCACAGTATTTCACATCGGGCAGATGCTGAAGAATGCGAGCCGTAACCGAGGTGAAATGAATCATATCGTATGGCGGGCCGGAAGCTTTCATCCGTTTGGCCAGGGATGACTCGAAGGGACGGGCATCGCCGGCGACCGGCAGGATCGAAAGGCCGTGCTGCTTTCGATCTGCGACTGCTTTGTCCAGACGACTGAAATCTGTCTGAATGGCAGCGGCGGTCGAGTTGGGGATTTCTTTGAACGCCCATTGATAATTGCAGAAAAAGTCGCGCGTGACTTTGATGCCGATTTTGGCCCAGGCGGCGAAATTTCCTTCGCCTTCGGTTGTTGCCGCGAAAAAGCTCTCCGGGCGCAGGCCGGTACGGGGCTTCGGGATGAACCCTACGACGGTTTCGCTTCGCAAGAGAACTTTGCCGAGCGGAGTTTGCGCGGCCACTAAGTAGGCGCCCCATGCCGGAGGACGGAAGGACACCGTTCGAGAAAGTGATGCTTTGGGCACTAGGTTGTAAGCGAGCGGAGGGATCTGGGCGACGGTCTGGCCCGAAACATCGCTCACGGTCACGACGAGCTCGCCAGTCAACGTAGCGCTGGTACGGTTCATTATTGACAGATCAACCGGAAGGCTTTGGCTGGTCAGTTCTTCCGGCGTGAAAAGATTCCAGGATTGTTTTGTCGTGATGGTAATGTCAACGAATCGTTTCACAATCTGCTCGGCACCGGCTCTTGATTCGGCGGGTGCGGCGGAATCCAGCAGTACCGCATTGGCCTGTTCGAGAGCACGGTCGCGATCGCCGAGCTCGAGAAACTGCCGCGCCAGCTCGACACGGCCCGCGTAACTTTCCGGCGAACTCGGAAAGGCTTTCAGCGCCTCGGCCAGAATCTTGGCCCGCACGCGCGTGTCAATCTGCGGTTCAAGGCCGAAAAACAATCGCCATGGGCCGCTCGCCTGGCCGACCCGAATGACCAACTCATTCTCGCCTTTTTGCAGAGTCAGTCGCTTTCGATTCTTGTCATACTCGGCATTGCTGCCGTCTTCGGTGCGGCTGATGACTTCCTTGCCGTTCAGCCACACCGTACAATCGTCGTCGGCGCTGATCCGAAGGAGAACGGACGCCTGGTTCGGCGCTTGAATGCTTCGATAAAGGTAAGCCGAGACATTCTCTTTCGTTGGGAACAAAGCCGCGAGATCAAGGGGTTGAGTGGTGTTATCCCAACCTTTGACGGCTTGCCAATTGGCAGGGCCGGCAAGGGTTTTGATCTTGGTGGTAATGTCAATATTCTGTAGCGGAACAGACGAGGACCCATCGCGCGGGTAAGGCCCAATCGCATACCAGGGCCCCAGCATGAATTCTCCAACCGGGTAAAGTCCAACGGCCCGTAGGCTGGCGTCGCACATCGAGGCAAAATCGGTTCCCTGGACGATGGGCACCGCCATGCGGTCAAACCAGTCGCCTTGTGCATAACCAACTCTCGCCGCCGTCAGCCATGCGATGAGGAGAAGAGAAATAAGAGGCAAGAGGCAAGAGGGGAGAGGGGAACGGTAAGAGGCCGGAGGCCAGAAGAAACACGAACCAGACTCCGCACGCCGTACTTCGTACTTCGCTCTTCGCTCTTCGCTCTTCTCATTCCGCAATCCGCAATTCCAAATCCCAAATTGTATCAGGCGCGCTCGCTGCAATATCCGCAACTTGACCTCCGTCGAACGCTGATTTTCTTTCTCCCTTCTCTCACTTTCCACGTCTCGCCTCACGCCCCCGGATTTGTGCGCTTGCGGACGAGATTGAGACAGAGCGTCTCGCTTGCCTCAAGGCCAAAAAACGTCAAACCGAAAACAATTTACGGCAGCCAGCTCCCAACCAACCTTTGCAATAGATCGTCTCCCGATCTCGAAAGTTTGCCTGAAGCCGGCTTTTTGCTGCCTCACTTCAAGGAACGCCTCGCGAAAGAGATGGAAGGATCTTGCGGGCCAAAACACACGTTGCCATAGCCTGCGACAAAGCAATACAAGTGTGACAATTCTAGCGGGGAAGGCTCTGACCTTCGTTCTCCATTCTTCGGCCGTCGTGTTCCGCGCGTGCGAGTTGTTCGCCCAGAAGCGCCAGCTCTCGTGCGATGCGGTTGATGTTGGCGGTCTGGCGCGACAGGACCACAGTCATCTGGATGTTCAGAACCACGAGGAAAAAAATCCCAAGCAGGAAAACCGCTGTGGTGGGTGTGACCGCCCCAAGTAGGTGTGTGATGAATAGGATGATGTCATAGAAAACCGTTGCAATGACCATGAAAATCCCCGCGCCTAACCAGAGGATGGAATACTCTTCGCGGATGGCTCGCCGTCGCACCAAATAAATGATAAACAGAAGCAGAAGGACACTGAGTGCAACAACGACGATCTGTTGATGAGTTGTGGGACGAATAGCGTCGGCTGGCAGTGGCGGATTCATGGCAAGGACTCCTTGTGCGGTTTGGGGCGAAGCAAAACCATGAAGACGGCTAGCGTTGCCCGAATCAAATAGAAAAGCGGTCGCAACAGACCGCGATGCTGAGACACTCCGGCGGTGCGTGGGTGGAAGATGGCCGGCACTTCGATCAGGCGAATCCCGGCGCGGTGTTGCAATAGAACGACATTGGCGTCAGGATAGTCCTCGGGGAAATTGTCGGAAACATAGAACCAAAACGCCCGCCGACTGACCGCCCGGAAACCCGACATCGGGTCGCGGATGGACCTGCCTGTCAGCGCCTTGAGAATGGCCATCAGATAGGCGTGTCCAATGCGCCGAAGCCATGGCACGCGGACGCGTTCGTTCGCGGCCCCATAGCGGCTGCCCAGGACAACATCGGCTTGCCCGTCGAGAATCGGACGGACCAGATCGGCAATGCTCGCGGGGTCATGTTGGCCGTCGGCGTCCAGCACGATGGCCAAATCATAGCCATTACGTTCAGCGTACAGCAAACCAGCCTTGGTCGCGCAACCAACGCCAGAATTGAACGGCAGGCTAACTACGCGTGCCCCACCGCCACGCGCAACGTCCACTGTGCGATCGGTCGAGCCGTCGTTAACTACCAGACAGTCAAAATGCGGACAGGTCTCCTTCAAGCGCGACAGTACATTCTCCAGGGACTTCTCTTCATTGAAGGCGGGAAGAACGACAAGGCCTCGGACCGCGCCGGAAGGCCGATCGGTTGCCCCTGGAGTGTGGCCAGTTGGAGATCCCATGCGTAGCCTTTCACAGCGCCAATGTCCTACGGCTGGAGGCTAGGTAATGCAGGCTGTGTGGGTCAAGGGTTTCCCTTCTTGCGCGGGGATATGTGACGGCTGCATGTCGCTTTCCAGAGCACGTTCTTCTCGCCCGAAGCGCCCTCAGAGTTTTGAATCATGCCGCCGCCATCGTTGACTCCCATGGTTTTGGCCACGCGAACACCAAGAAACCTGAAAGGCGTTTTCCCAAATGTCACCGCACCAGCGGCGGGGTAAGTTCCAATTCAATATCCACGAACAGCTCGCCACCGCAAACACAGACCATGACCAATTCCTGGCAATTCTGTAATGCACAGACTTCTCCCCGCAGGCGAAATATATACTTTGTGAACCGTCCCTTACCTTCCGCTATCACGGTTTCGGGGGTTGCCAGGGAATAGCCTTGTAACGTTCCAGCTGTGCGTTGAGAGATTCCGACAGCTCACGGACTTTCTCTGGTTCAGATTTGGCGAGATCGGTTTTCTCCAACGGATCGCTTTTCAGGTTGTACAGTTCCAGCGGTCCGCCGGGACGGGAACGCAACAGTTTCCAATCGCCGCGCCGAATGCACTCAATTGTCCCGCCCTCGAAACCCTTTCCTCCCTCTCGGCGGCCAAAGAAAAGGTCGCGTTCCGGCGCGGGTTGTTTTTCGCCCATCAGTGTCTGCAAAATGCTTCGACCGTCAATTTCATGAGTGAGTCGAACGCCAGCCGCCTCCAGCAGCGTCGGCATTAGATCCATCGTCAAAGCGACACGCATCGAACGCGAGCCGGGCTTGATCCTCCCGGGCCAGCGGGCGGCCATCGGCACGCGCAAACCGCCTTCGTACATCGTTCCCTTGCCAGCGCGCCAGGGACCGTTGTTTGCACCGGGGCCAAGGTCGCCCCCGTTGTCGCTGGTAAAAACCACCAATGTGTCCTTTTCGAGGCCCGTTTCTTTCAGGGTGGCCAGAACCCGGCCAACACCATCATCGAGATGTTCGATCAGCGCACACAGCTTCGCCCGTTTCTCACCAATGTCGGGGTGCCGTTTTCGAACTCGTTCCAACCATTCTTCAGGCGGTTGGATTGGATTATGCGGAGCATTGTACGCAAGATAGAGAAAGAAGGGCTGACCTATTTTTTGCTTGCGCAGGTAATCGCAAGCCCACTCGGTGAAAAGCTCGGTGGCATGGCCGCTCGGAGTAATCACCTCCTGATTACGGCGCATGTAGTTTTGCCCATGCCGAAGATGGGTGTAATAATCATCCATCATGTCACCCAGGAAGCCATGGAACAAATCGAAGCCTCGTTCATTCGGTAGATTTGGCGCCACAAGGCCCAAATGCCATTTGCCAACAATCGCGGTCGTATAGCCCACTGGCTTCAGGAGGGATGGTAACAATTTGCACTCCGGCGACAGATAGCCCCACGAGTTGTTTGGGTGCGTACGAATCACGCCGGGAACGCCGACCATATCAGGATAACGACCTGTCAACAGAGAGGCGCGCGTCGGTGAGCACACAGGACAGTTTGCATAAAAGTTGTCGAACCGCATCCCCTCGGCGACCAGGCGATCTATGTTCGGCGTTTGCAGGTCGGGCGCGCCGTAGCAACTCAGATCGCCATAGCCCAAATCGTCCGTCAGAATTACAAGAAAATTGGGCCCTTTCACATGCGTATTCTTTCCAGGTGCAGCATGCACAGCTTGAGGCCAAGGCCAGCTTGGCAGTATTCCACCAATTAGAGCACCGGCGGAAAAATTCACAAATCGTTTCCGGCTAATTTTGTGCATATTTCGGCGCCTCGCTATCCGTATTATCGCTGAAAAACAAGCCGTCCGTTCAGATAGGTTTTCAAAACCTCTATATTCCTGATAGCATCTTCAGGACATGTCAGAATATCCTTGTCGAGGACAATGAAGTCCGCCAGTTTCCCTTTTTCGAGCGATCCGATCTGGTCCTCCTGTCGGAGAATATACGCGTTATTGATTGTATAGAATCGAATCGCCTGTTCGCGGCTCAGTGCCTCTTCGGGGTGGAGCTGTCCGTCATACCATCTTGCCTTTCGCGTTATAGTCGTTTGCATTCCGAGAAACGGGTTGTATGGATTGATCGAGCGGAACGAGCCAATTTTCTGCATGTGGTCCGACCCGCCGCCAGCAACTCCGCCCGCCTTAAAGATGCTGCGCAGCGGCTGAAAGTACCGAAGCCGCTCATAACCGAAATGGGCGACCAGTGTCTTCGCATCGAGATAGAGCCAGGCCGGTTGAATGTCCTCGACCACACCAAGCCTGGCGGCCTTGTTCACGGCCTCCTCGCTCATGAAATTGGAATGGCAAATGCAGGGATGGCTTTCACGAATCGGCAACGACCGGTTCACTTCCTCGTACGCATCGAGCAAGGCATGAACCGCTCCATCGCCGACCGTGTGGGCCGTGAATTGGAGATTCGACTCCACCGCGGCGCGAACCAGCGGGACCAGCTTATCCTGCGCAATAAACAACGAGCCACGCCAGGTGGGGTCGGTGATCGAATAGATCTGGCTCACGCCCCACGGTTCTCGCATGTAGGCACTGCCGGTCAGCATCCCGCCATCGAGAAACACTTTGATGCCGATGATACGGAGCAACCCCTCGCCCTTGCATAGTGGGTCGTCGGCCAACTTGTGAATCCCAACGGTCAGTTGATCGAGCGGTCGCTTCTCATCGAACCGATACGAGAAAGCCACGCGGACGGTGAGAGTGCCGTCGCGAGCCAGTTCCCCATAGCGGTCAATCATCGAAGAGCTTGCGCTTCGCTCGCAAATTCCCGTGATGCCCACAGAATTGTAATCTTTGAAAAGGGTCATCATCCTTTCGCGAGTATCCTTCGCGGTCGGCTGTTTCTCTGATGTCTTGGCCTTGATGAGGTGTCCGCAGTCCCGAAGGATTCCGGTTGGCTCACCCGTCTGCGGATCCCGTTCGATGTGGCCGCGCTCTCCCGGGGGGATCTTGAAGTTCTTGTCAATACCGCTGAGTTTCAGCGCCAGTGTGTTAAGCGAAGCGTCGGGGCCGGTCGAGAACATTGCCGGGTTTTTGGGACAGGCGCGATCGAGTTCCTCGCGCGTCGGATAACGCTGTTCTTTCAGGCGCGTGATGAACACCTGGCGCAGTACAATCCATTCGCCTTCTTTGAGCACGGCAGCGCGCGCCTTGAAGTAACCCAACACGTCCTGAATCGTCTCCATGTCGGGGAGAGGGTGATCGAATTCCGTCATCGCGGCACCAGAGGCGTGAGTGTGAGAATCAATGAGGCCGGGCAATACGGTTTTGCCCTGCAAATCCACCATTTCTGTCTTGGTGCCTCTGGTCTGAAATATATCTTCGTTGCGGCCGACTCGAAGGATACGATTCCCTTGGATGGCCATTGCTTGTTGAATGGAGAACTTACGATCAGCCGTAACAATCTTGCCATTGTGCAGAATCAGATCGGCTTCTTCCGCCCGCGACGAAGTGTATAGCAGCAACGTAATCGCGACGGCCAAAAATCCAATACGAATCCTCATGGCGCATTCTCCTCAATATGTTTGGTACGCCCCGTGTCCCATCGGCGCGAATTGCCCACGCCCGCACGGCGTAGAGAAAACAGAGCGACTTTCGCCGACGATCCGGCAACTGCTAATTCCCAAAGGTCGGAAACAGTTTTTTCAATTCTTCAATCGAAGGGCGACTGCCGTATTCACAAAGTTCAAAGGCCTCGGCATAACGCACTTTCTTGCCCTTCTCTTCCCCGTACAGCTCGATCAGTTTGGCGCGGTGTTGGTCGGCGGTGCCTGCAAAGCGGCGGCGGAGGCCTTCGCGAACCTGGCCCATGCGTTTTACGTACTCCTCCTCCGTTTTGGGAACCAGCCTTTCGTCGCCCATGCAGCACCCCTCGAGTACCTGGGATTCAAGCTGGGCAATCGCGTCCACCTTCTTCTCGACTACCTCGTCAATGGCAACCACGATGTCGGGCCGGAACGGATTGGGCCGCTGAAAGCCATCGGAGTAATAGAGAAAGACGGGATTCTTGGCCAGGTAGGGCACGTCCGAACAGAAAAAGGGGACGGTGACCATGAACCCAGAATCCTGCATGAGGATGCCGGTGTAGCGATGATCGGGGTGATAGTCGTTTGGACGTGGGCCGAGGACAATGTCGGCCTTCCACTGACGGATGAGTCGCGTGAAAATCTGGCGGTTCTCGAGCGTAGGCATCAGCTCGCCATCGTGGATGTCGAGCACTTCGGTGGCCGCACCCAGCATTTTGTCACATTTCTGAACCTCGGCCAGACGCCGCTGGGCCAGCACGCCGCCAGCCTGACACCAGTGGCCGACGTCACCGTTGGTCGTCGAGACCAGTTTGACATGATGTCCCTGTGCCGCCCAGAGAGCCGCCACGCCGCCCGCCCTGAGCTCCGAATCGTCCGGATGGGCGCCCAACGCGATAATGGACAGTTTGCCATCCTCGCGGGGTTTGGCCGCAGGGGGTTTCTTGCCTTTCGCCAAAGTGGCATCCCAGCCAGGTGCGGCTCGACCCCCCTGTATTGCGAGAGCAAAAAACAGAACTACTGCCACAACGACCCCGATAGAATTCCAACCGATCCTGCGCATGATAACGCCTCCTTCCTGTGATGCTTGTTTCAAGCATCAGGTTTCAGGATTCAGGTTTCAAGTCTTTTAAGTTTGGTCAATTCGGGAAAAGCGGCCGCACTCCAAGAGAGATTCTGGATTTGACATGGCGAATTGGTCATCCCACTATGCGCGGCGTGCAATGGCTGTAAGCCGTGCCACGCTGTTCTGAGTCTGTGCTTCAAGGAGGAATTCCATGAACTTGGAGCAGTTGATTCGCGATGTCCCCGATTTTCCGAAAAAGGGCATTATCTTCAAAGACATCACGCCGCTGGTTGGGTCGCCCGAAGGGTTTCGCGAGGTGATCAACTTGTTGCGGCAACGCTATGAGGAGCGCAGGATCGAACGCGTCGTTGCGGTTGAGTCGCGGGGGTTCATTTTCGGGGCGACTTTGGCCTATGCTTTGGGTGCGGGCTTTGTTCCGGTCCGCAAACCGGGCAAATTGCCTGCCGCAACCATCCGCGAAGAATATGCACTTGAATATGGCACCGATGCGGTCGAGATCCACCGCGATGCCATTCAGCCCGGACAGAAGGTGCTCGTCATTGACGACCTGCTCGCCACCGGTGGAACGCTCGCGGCGACGTGCAATCTCGTGCGCAAATTGGGCGGCGAGATCGTCGAGGTGGCGACCCTGATCGAGCTGACCTTTCTCCATGGCCGCGCCAAACTGGGCGATCTTCCCTATTACACAATCCTCCAAGCGGGCTGATACCAGGCAGGATGTTTCCTACGCCAACGTCAACGCTCTTCTTGTTTTCCCCAAAAGGAGAGCGCAGGAAACCAGCGCTTCGACGGCAGGTTATCATTGACCACCCACGCGGGCACGATGAATTAGGGGTGAGTGCTCGCCCGCCAGAATGGCAATGATCGCCACCACGATTCGTAGTTCAATCAGAGTGACCCTGCCCGCTGGCGCTTTGATCGGCGCGTGAGAAGGAACGTTGCTCCGAAAACGACTAGCGCGGCCAAGCCGATGGCAGACACTGTGGCCGCAAGCAATGTCCGGCTGGTTGGACCGGATGACGGTTTTTCTGATGCTATTGCGGACCCCATTGCATCCTCGATGCCAGAGGGAATCAATGAGGCGACCGCTTCGTCGAGGCCGGGTTCCCAGGCCATGGGGATGTCCACGCCCATCATTGAAGGTGGCCGCAGGCACGAACAGATTTCGATCAGTTGGGAAAGGAGATAGCCGAGTGCTTCTTCGGTAATTTCCCCACCTTCTAACGGAGGCGCCATGAGTTTCCCGCGCCCGAATACAACGCCTACCCAATCGGGAACGGTGGCACGGGCATCCTGCCCGTGATCTCCAGACGGACCAAGTCCCACAAAAGAGGCTAGCAATCGCTCGCGCGGATCGCAGCGGTCGAGGCGAACAACCGAGATACCTGGCGGATGCTCTTGCGACCACCGTTTCGCCACAGCGTCCACAACCGCTGCACCACCGCCAGCACTGTAGGGGCGCAGCACGCTGCGCCCTTCCCCGTTATCCCCATCTGCGGTGGTCCCCGGAGAATAAAGCAAAACCGCCCAATGTTTAACGACATCACGCTTGATCGCCTCGCGCACGGGCGAAGTTTTCAGGGCCGCCAGGTCACTGTCGGTTGGACCTGGCTCCCAGTGAGTGATGACGAAACTGCGGCGGTCGGCGCGGTTATATCCGGCAAGCATGACCACGGGCAGCTGGGGCGGCGCGGAAGGAATCCCGTAGTCCTGCCACTGGACATTATCATCCCGCGCGTCGAGCCGAACGAGCTCCATATTGAGGTTCGCGTCCGGTCCTGCCAGCCACTTCTCCAGGCGTGAAAAAAGCGCCTGGCTTGCGGTGTCCTGGCCATCCGAAATCACGCAAAGGCGATGGACATCGCGCCCCTCCTCAAACGCCTTTCCCCGCACAGTGCTATCGCACCCCCAAGCACGCGATACGAACGGCCCCAGCAGCGCCGCTAGCGCTGCAACGAAAACAACGGTGGGGAGACAACTGTCTGAAACGCCAGTTCTTGCGAGCAATTTCTACCCCTCGACAGAGCTTCTGGAAAGCCTTGTTTTCCTGACCCGATCATTTCCCTCCTTGGCCGGCAATACATCTGGCAAACAATAGCCTCGGGGACTACCGGGCGGTCATAATCCAAACAGACGGAAACCTTTCTCCCTTCCAAAACAGACGACTTTTCCGTTTTCGAGGACGACGACGATCTGTCCATCACGGTCCACTAACAGGCCGCCGGTGAGAGGCCGCGACGGAAGATCCGCACGCCAGATAACCTCGCCATTTTTCGGATCGAGCATCACGACGGCCCAGCCCGACGGACCTCGCTCCGGCGTACCCCGCTCGGCCGCCATAACGCGTGACCGCAAAGGACGCCCAGGTGCGGCAGCCGTGAGCGCGGGACGTTCGGCCACGGCACGCTCGAGCACGGGACGTTCGAGCGCTACCGGGTTGGGCGCCGCACGTTGTACCCCGGCAGTCTCGCAAACCGCAACAATCGCATTTCGCGCCACCGCCAGCGAGACCGTATCGAGCACCCAAGGTAGATTGGCCACCCATCGCTTTTTGATCGCCGCCTCGGCCTCCTTGCGCTTTCCGAAAACCTTTTCCACTTCCTCGACATCGCAGGATCGAATCCTGCTGTGACGGCCGTGCACATAGACGAACATTTTGTCTTTCCAGGCCGGCGGGATCTTTCCAGCGATGAGTTCGGTTGATTCACCAGGCGAGTCGGTTTTGATCAGCGCGAAGTATCCTGGATCCACTACATTCTCAAATGCCGAGAACATCAACCGCCCACCGGCAAGCATGTAGCGGTCGTTGAGGACGGCGACCTCTTCGCCACGATTGGTTCGCGGCGGGCCGGTGACCGGTTCGGTACATAGACAGTCGCCCGTTTTGAGGTCATACCTTGCGGGGGAGACGACGTTCCCGCCGGCCATCCAAAGTTTTCCCCCCGCGGCGGCCAGATGCCCATGGGCCGAGATGCCTTTTCGAATCTCCTCGTTCAGATGGCCCGAAGAATTGTTTTGCCACTTGATGGCGCCGGTCGCGGCGTCAAGCGCATAGACATACGTCCCATCGGTATCAATCAGGCCGGCTCCCACATAAGCAATGCCGTTCTCCACAAGCACACCGGTATTGACCGGCCAATTCGAGCAGAGTCGTCCATAGACCATGATACGACGTTCGACCGGTGCTGCGCGGAAGCGCCACAGCAGGCGGCCCGTCGCTGCCTCGAGACAATAGACGTATCCGTCGCCCGAGCCGACATAGGCGCGACCGCTCCAGATCGTGGGAGGCACGCGGATCGGACCGGCGGTCAGGAACGACCAGCGCGTCTTGCCTGTGTCGGCGGCAATGGCGCGAACCTTGCCATCATCGCCGCCCAGGAAGACCAACCCACCCGCCGCTGTCGGGACGGTTGGAGTGATGCCATTCGGCGACTCAAGTTCCCACCGTTTGACCGGTTTCTTGGCCACGCGCGCCGCCGAGGATGCGCTGTGGGCGTTGTTTCCCCGATAGACAGGCCAATCTTTCGAAGAAATCTCGAAACGTGCGACCTTGGACAGGTCGCCTTCGCCTCGCTCAAGCCGTTCGGCTTCGGTCGCCTCGTGGTCGAACTGAAAGTTACCAGCCGAGCACAACGCCATCGCACCCATCAGCGACAGGTTGCAGTCGCAAAGCCAAGGTCCGATGTAGAGCAAGCCATTAGCGGGGATAACGCCATCGTTACACGAGGGTCGCATCGCGCCGTTGAAGATGATCTCCTTCGTCTTGCGGTCGTAGCGCGTGACCCCTTCCGGCTGACCGCGGCAGAAGAATGCGTCGGGACAGCCGGTCAGGCGGGCGCAACTGCGCTTGCCGAATTCAAGGTCCTCGATTGTCTCACCACTCAGTGGATCGAGCGCCAGCGTGCTTCCCTTCGCGCCGATGCCAACAAGCAAACGCCCGTCGGCATAGAGTAGGTTTGGGTTACTCGTGGTCTTGCGATGGTACCAGAGCAGTTGTCCGTCCTCGGTGGACACGCCGACGACATGCTGATTCGTTTGGGGCGCAAAGCAGAGAACCTTTGGTGTGAATAGGCTGAAGGGTTCTGTCCGAAAACCGGGCGTGGAGATCAATCCCATCCCCTCTTCCTGGACCAACTCGCGAATCTTTGGATTGTTGTTCGTCCACAACAACCTACCGGTTTTTGCATCGAGACATCCAACATACGAGTAAGGACCATAGAGATAAATCCTTCCATCACCCATGACCATGGCACGCGAATCTACAAGCCCTTTCTCGTCGTGAGCCCAAAGGAGTTTCTTCTCTTTCATGTCGTAAGCAGCAATCGTTCGGCCAAATCCCCAGGGAATCTCGCGGCGGTAATAGCCGCCGCTGAGGTCTTGCCAGCTCCAATGGGTTCGCTCGCTTTTGGCTCGTTTGGTTTCCTTTCGTTCTCGATCACCGGCGAGGACAAAAAGAACGTCGTCCTGCATCGCCATCCATTTCCACTCGCCGGGGATTTCGGGGATACGGATTTCGCCAACTTGCCGCCCCGTCTCGGGATGGAGCATGAGGCAGCCGTTGCCATCATCGGCGATCATGTAAAACGTATCGTCCGTCGCGATGAAGGCCGAGCGGTGGACCAGGTAGCCGCTCGGGAGCTTGCGCCGCCACAGTTCGATCCCGTTGTATCCATTGCGCGCCAGAAGGGTGTTGAGCCAGGGTTCTTCGCGCTCGTGGTGGGCGATGTGGCCCATGGCGCAAAATGTTCTGCCGCCGGCGACGGTCGTAATGGCCGGCATGGCGATGTAGTATGGCTCGCCCGTCCATTGAGTCAGGTAGGGCGCTTTGATGACCTCGTCGCTGGAAAGAGGGTTGTTGTCGGGGCCATGCTGCCAATGACTCCAATTGTCCACTCCCTTGAGCGGAGGCTTGGTCAGTTCGACCCAAAGAGCAGAGGGACTGTCCGAAATGTTGCTAGCCTCACTTGCGACCGCGCGCAGCCATGTCTTCAATTGGTCGGCCGTCAAGGCACCAGTTGCGCCTTGGCCGGCCCTGAGTTCCCAGAGCAGTGCCCTGCCGTTCGGTCTCAAGACGCGCAGAATTTCAGACGCTGATAAATCTCGAAGTGTCACCTGGTCGAGAGCAGGAACAACGAGAAGGTCAATCGTATTGTCGGCATACGGAAGTGAGCCGGGTTTTCCCTTTTCAACGACCACGCGGTCCCCATAAAGCCCCGCTTCGTCCATCGTCTTGCGCGCCGACGCCACTGCCGAAGCGTCTGCATCCATCGCGTGAATGAGAAACCTGCTTTGCCTTGCGATAGCCAGGGGCATTTCGCTGTCTTTGCATCCAACCACGGCGCAAAGTCCCCGGTTGATTCCTGCTTTCTCGACGACCAGTTTGGCGATCTTTCCAGCGTCATAGGTCTCATCGCCCGAAGAACTGCGTTCCGTTTGCGCTGTCGCGGCGAGGGCCTGTGGCCCGGTGAGGCAGAATTCGCTCACGAACCCTACCAGAAGACAGGATAGCCAAGCACAAAACGGTCGTTTGTTCATCTTCGTTGCTCCTCCGTGAGGATTGCACCTCTGCGGTGCTCTTTTCGCCCTATGAAGGGGAGAGACGCACACGCTTGTCAACGATTCAATTATCGAACTCCGCGGGTCAAAGGCACAGCTATTCCCCAAGTCAGGGTTCTCTAAATGTCGGCGGATCTGTGCCTCCACGCTTTTTTGTGATGTCGGCTAGCCCGTGGTCGAGAATGTAGCGGCAGTTGATAACCTTTTCGACGAGATCAATGGGAAGGTAGAAATACTGATTTGCGGCTTCGTAGCCGATGCGAGAGTCCTGCCGCGCCAGTGTGAAAAGCTGGCGGGCAATGTCGAGTTCATCCCGAACGATCTGGCGGATTTCTTCGACCCGCGCTTTTCGTTCGGCAGAGCTGAGAGGTTTATCCCTGGCGAGCAAGGCGTTCCGGGCGACGGTGAACCGGACTTGGTTGGCAACACTTTGGAAATGCAAGAGAGCGGTGTGGGCAAAGAAAAGTTCGCCCCGGGCCTCACCCGCTTTCTCTGCGGGCGCCTTTTCAATAGCCTGCCGGAGCTCGGTCAGCCCCTCTCTCCACCCAGCGGCAACCTTTGCGAACTGGTCGGCCAAGACATCGGCAGGATATGGGCCTCGCCAGCCATTCACATCGTCATAGGGAATCCCCGTCATCGTGGCCGCGTAGTTGGTGGGCGTCACATACAAGAGGTTGGACGGCCCGACCTGAATAGGGCACCTGTAAACCACGCTACCATGAAAGGGATATTCCCGAAAAGCATGGCTGAAGGCCGCCCAGGCTTCCCGGCCGTGGCGGGCGCCATCGAGACCGAAGTGATCGCGGGCCGCGACATCGAGAACGGCTTCCTTGGTGGGAGCCGGCATCTCGCCGAATCGCTGGGCAACCTCGAGATTAGGGGAAGGGTATCCGCCGAGTGTCCAGCTGAGCATAATGCCGTCCACGCCTGCCGAGGCAAGGTTGCTGCAATGATCGGCGATCAGGTTCAGGACTGGAAGGTAGGGGACCGATGACAGTTCCCAGGTGTTATTCATCTGGACCTTGGCAACGGTCTTGAGGCCGGCTCGTTTGGCCAGCGCCCAGTGCTTCGTAGCCCTCGGACCGGGACCCACGGCAGAGATCGAGTATTCACCGACGACGGACTCTACGCCGCCGCGCGTGATGGGTTTCGACCATTCACTGACCGACATGAGCCAGACAGACTTCGGCAGGTGAGCAATAATGTCCTCCACCCACCCATCGGCCCATCCCCAGTCCCACACGAGCACACGAGCGTCTTGATTGGCGCGATGGACCCCGGCCTCGATGGCAGTGTTTACCTCGGCGATGATGGCAGACGCCGGGCGATCCTTGCATCGCTGGCATTCCTTGAAGCGGTGGTGCGACGCGCAGTTCGTGAGGTTTTCCGAAGCCGTGATCGTGAACACGCCGGCAAGGTCCGGCACATTCTCAAAGACATAGGCGAGCGAGTCGGCAAGCCACTGCCGGACTTCGGGAACGGAGGTACACAGGGCAATGTAGTCACCCTCGCGGACTCCCCTCATCTGCGGCCTATCTCTGAAGAATGCCTCGGGCATGGCGCGCGGTTCGTTCATATAAAGGTAAACACCAATCCCGTAGCGCTTGGCCCGCTCAACGAGCCTGCGAAGATTGGCCAACCGCACCTCATGCCCAGCCCCGAATTCCGGGAAGATCTTGCTGGGAGCCAAGTCGCGAAGAACGGCGTGGAGCCACACCCCGTTGACACCGAGGTCCGCGAGCCTCTGCAATAGGCCATCAGGATATGGATCGAGCTGCGGCCTTATCAGCGGATCGCCATACATGGCAAAATAGGAGTAGATGAAACGCAGGGCGAGTTTCGATTTGCGTCGAGCAATGGGTTTGGCTCGATTCGGGTCCTCCTGGCTCAGTTGCTGAATGAAAGCAAATCGCGGCTCGGCCGGCTGGTCGAGTTCATCGCCAAACGTTTCGCGGACGATACGCTTGATTTCGGACGCCCGTTTCCCGGCCTCTTCGCCCGGTGGAGCGTATTTGAGCGGCTCGCACCTGGGTTTCAACCGGCCAAGCTTGGTGAAGAGAAAATCGTCTTCGCGCAGCGAGTAAGCGAGCTGATCGGCGGACATATCCAGCAGGGTAAGAAGCTGATCATAGGGCAGTAGATGCCAGTTGCGCCGGAGGACTGTGATGTAACCGCGCGTTTTCTGTTCCGCCGGAATTGGTTGGTACCGAGGCAGGCCCATTGAATCGGCAATAGCCGCGACATTCTCGACCGAGGTGCCAAGGACCGCCGCCAACCGCTCGAGCTCGACCACGGACCAGTTGCGCCAGACGAATGTGTGCAAGCGATCCGGGAAATGGGGGAACTCGAGCGCCGGTGGGTTGCTGCCAGCGGGAAGAACCGGCGCGGCCCACGAGACCGGCCCAAAATAGAGAATCAAAACGGTGAACAGGCAGCGGCGGTGATACATTGGCACACCTCTGTCGTTCGCCAAAACTGGAACGGCCTCGTCATCGTCAAGCCGGAGAAGGGAGAGTCGCATGAGTATAGTAAACTTGGTCATCTGAGCTTACAATAGAGTCATGCCCAGGATGATTTACGGCGGATGCCATTTTCGGCAGGAACAGGGTCCACCCGTGGCGGATCACTTCGATGTAGCCGCCCAAAGCGCATCGTAGAGGGCGCCGCCCGGTTTCGACCCCCCAACACGCATGACATCTCCCCGACTGACCGTTCCATTGGTTGGGTCATAGATGATGGCCAAAATGCCCGGTGCGTCGTTGGGATTGGCGTTTCTCCAGGGAAAACCATTGTTGGTGGCGACGATGAAATCGGCCCGAGTGTCCTTCATGTTATCCGGACCGTCGCACGTGATGATGAAGCAATCGGCCGGGAACCCCTGCGCCTCGCTGTTCCAGGGCATCACCGTACACCGTCTGGTTCCGGAGTTACCCGTCCCCAGATGAAAGACAGGCCACCGTCTTTGCGCAGGGGCCCCCCACACGTACCTCGCTGAATGGGGTCAGGGGAATGCTGGTTATGTAGGCAACTGGCGTGGTCAGCTCAGCGAAGCCCCCCCATCGCCCGCCGTCGGGGTCCCAGGGATTCCACTGGGCTCCATTGCTGTGAGTGTAAGTGTTCCAATCCACGCGATAGGCTTCTTCGGCGACGGCGATGGTTCGCATGTCGGTTTTGGCGCGGGAAACTTTGGCCCGTACCTGGGCTTCCAGGAAGTTCGGGATGGCGATCATGGCTAGAATGGCGATGATCGCGACTACAATCAACAGCTCGATCAGTGTGAATCCGTGGCATTGTTTTCTTGGTGCTTGCATTTGCTCGCCTTCTTCTCACCCGAGATTTCCCACATGAGCCTTTGCAAGTCCGTGGTTCTGTATCCTTGGCCGGGATCTTGGCCAGTTTGCTTCCGGGGCGCAAGAAAATTTTTGGCCCATGAAATCCTTGTCGCCCTGTCGTTCGCCGTAATTGGAACGGCCCTGTTCTCAGCGACTTGACACCTCGGATGCCTATCGCAACGCTGACCCATCCCGGATTTCTCCCAGCGACAACCCTTTCAGGGCTTTGAAAATCCCTTGCTTGGACCTTGGATTCTGGTTAATCGCCCCTTTCTTGGTGAGAAATGCCCACCATTATCCTGACGAATTACCTCGCCCGGTTACCGTTTGTTGTGGGTTCGTTGCCCTCGGCTTTTCAATCCCGGGCCGATCTTGTCCTCGAAAACATACCATTGCGCCAGCCGGTGGCCGTTCTCAAGAAGGAGAATCCGCGGCCTCGGGTTGGAGTGGCGCGGGAAGTTGCGAAGTGCGTCGGCACCCCAATATGAATGCTCCTGGTGCAGAGGGAGATTGCCAATGGGTGGACGCCTCGATTAGGATGCCGCCAAGGAGCCGTCGCCAGCCATCCACGTTGTTCGTATTCTGGACAGCAAAGCCGGCCCCCGTGGAGTTTTCGGTAAGGACAACAGGCACTGACGGGTACTCTGATCGTCATTCCGCCATCAGGCGATCGTCGTTAAGAACCTTGCCGTCAACGCTGTAGTGGTCAAACGTTAGAGTGGGCTTGCCGCCGATACGCTCTACGGTCCCCGCGAGAAATCCTCCCGTCACATTCAGGTAACGATGGGGTGGCTCGCGCCGGTCTTGTCTCCATCCACCCGCGTGCTCGTTGCTGACGGGGCCGCAGGAGTATTCGCGCGCGCCCGTCTCAGGATCAACGGAGACATATTGCCAGTGGCGGTCTCCGCAGGCAATGACCATGTTTTTTTGTCCGGCAATGAACCGGCGCAGTTCGTCGCCCTCGTGTTTGAAACCCTTGTTGGCGTGATTGTCGTTTTTGTTCTCGCGGTCGGGACCGACAAGCGGCGTCGGGCTGATCAGGACGCGGAAGGTTGCGTCCGACTCCTGGACCGTGCGCTTGAACCAAGCCTTCTGCTCGGCGCCCCAGATCGTCTTGTTTGGGCCGTCGGGGGCGCTGTTGGCGCTGCGAAAGTCGCGTCCCTCGACCAGCCAAATCTGCAAGTCTTTGCCCCAGCGAATCGTGCGATAGGTCCGTTCACCCATTGGAAATTGTTCGAGAAAAATGGCCTGTCCCTGTTTGAAGGTGAAATCGCCCATCTTCTTGTTTTTCATCGTCGGCCAGCAGTCGTCCTGCCACGTGTCGTGATCATCCTTGATGAAATAGCTGGGGACCTGGCGGTGAAATTCCACCAGGTTCGGGAGGCTGTACATCCGTTGCCAGTGGTAGTGCGCCAGGGCGATGTTGGTCGCCCAGGGCGGGCTCCCGTCATAGTAGGTAATGTCGCCCGTGTTCACAAAGAAACTGGGCTTGACATGCAGCATGACGGGATAGATCTTGTAGCCGCGGGGGTTGTCGAGATCGCCATAGTCCTGGCCGGTGACGACGGTGAACACAACGCGTGCCGGATCGTCCGGCGCGGGAGCAGTCTTGAAATGCCCCTCCACGGTCGAGCCGGTTGGTCCCCGTGCGCCTGCACGGCATTCCACACGGAAAACGTATTCGGTATTTGGCTTCAGGTCGTTCAGGACAAATTGGCGTGTGAAGTCGCGCCCGCGGTCCACAGCCATCCATGCCGTCTCTTTCGCGCCACCGGCGTCACTGCCCTTGTAAACAACACGGACTTCTCCCGGCGCGCCCGGCGCGGCGCCTTCGAGATCGTCGGGCGTTAGACCTTTGGGCAGCGGCTGATCAACAGCCTTTTCTTCCCCACCCTCCCCAGCCGCTTTCGCTTTTTTCTCCTTTCCCTTGGTCAGACGCACGCCGTCGTTGAACCGTTCGGGATTGCGAGTCAACCGCGTCCAGATGATCGCAGAGGTTTGCATGACCTCGCCGACCTTGACCCCGCAGGCCTGATACGGTGGTTGTGCCGCCTTGTCCGCCGCAGAAATGCCCTCGCGGGCACTAGATACAAATAGCAGAACCACAAAGATAGCCGCGCACCCCACCAGCGCCACACTCACCAAACGCGAAAATAAACATCCACAATGACTTCCTTTCTCCTTGCTCAATAGCATCGGTAGTTCTCCTTCCTACGCACAATTTGTGTGGATTCTGGAGCTCTCCGAGATTTCCCATATGGGTCTTCGTAAGCCCGTAGTTCTCTATCACTTGCCCCACTTCTAGCCGGTTTGTCCCCGGAGCGCAAGCGGATTTCTGCTTCAGACTACTGTTGGGCATGAGTTCGACACGTGAAGCGTCCGACATTTCGCGCTTTTTGCGATTAGACGGCCACCGTTCGCTCCGTTTGGGGCCTACCTCTTCCACGGTTTCTCTTGCGAGCCTCATTCGTGGTGACCATTGCGGCTCGGCCTGTTTCAGGCAACCATCGCAGGCGGTCGATCCTCGCCAGAATTGCCGCAAACAATTCTCGCGGCACCACTCCCTCAGCCAACCGACCTTCCAGCCCGATGTGTTGCCGGACCGCGGCGGCGCCGTCCCTTGAGCCACCGCAGCACATCGCGCGCGCCGTCGCGATCCTGAACCGAGGCCGCGTGTACCACCACCGCCAGAAGCAATCCCAGGGTGGCGACTACCACGTGTCGCTTGCATCCGCCTGTCTTCTTGCCCGCGTCGTAGCCGCGGCCGGGACCCCTTTTTCTGCGGTCTTGACGCTTTGGCTGACGGTTGCACCAACCGTCAGGAGATTGTTGGCCTGCCATGTTCTATTTCGCTGATAGGCTTATGCATTTGACTTAACTTGGTACCATATGTTGTATCGTCGCCTATTGCGAAAACTCGGTTTTGGCTTCGCCGGCAGGCACGCTATTCGCGGTCTATCAATCCCTGTTCAAGAAGAATCTGCTTATTACGTAATGGCAGGAAAGGCGACACCGCCGCTCCGTCAAGAATGCGCTTCAGAAGCTCTCGGCTTACCGGATCATGGGGGGACAGGTGGCGAGAGGCTAACAACCGCTCGTAGTTGGCTAACGTAATGAGCCGGTCTTCCCCGTAATGCAGGCACGACCGACGCGTGATGAAGCGATGGTCGCCAACTTCAACGATACAGCTTTGGTCCTTGTCGGCCCGCCAAGATGTGAAATTCGCCATCACGATTCGGTTAGAGTCTTGGGCGGGATCGGAAATTATGATAAACAGGTGGCTGTTGATCTGGGGATTGGCCAGCAGGAAGGTGTCCCCCAACTTGGCCATCGCATCAGGCTCCGAACAGACGGGCGAATGCTTGGTCTGCCTTAGCGTCTTCCTCGATCTCCGGCAAGTCGGCGAGGCGTCCTACTGCTTCGAGAACATCTTCAAACGGAACCCATTTCCTCAAATCTCCGGGGTCGTTCTTCTGCCACTCAGGGAACTTGTGCGTGAACTCCACCATCTGCCATTCGTCGTGCGAACGGTGTTCCTCGGCAACCCGTTCAAGCGTTTCGATCTCAAAGCGGCTCAGATTCGCCTGACCGGGTTCGCCGACAAGCCGAACATTGTATTCGTCCCTTTGGATGAATTGCGCCCACACCGGGGAGTGAAGATGAACCCCTTTGATCAGATCGAGAATCTCGCTCAGAACCGGGCCTTGCTTCATGGCAGCAACTCGATCCCCCGTGATTGGCCGGCCTGTTTTCCGGATGCTTTCCCGGTCTGCGATGTAGAGAATCTTGAGCAGCCGCATGTAGTTCATCTCTCGGGATGACTCACGGCGCAGAAGGTAGGCGGCAGCTTGAATTGTCTTGTCGAATTTGAATGCGAACATGGTCACGGCTCCTTCTGAATGCATCTGCCGAACAAGGGCAAAGATCATACCCCACGTTTCTTATCGTCAAAACATCGCGGATCGCGCACGGTCGCGAATCCTCAATCCCGTAAGAGGTTCCTAACATCACAGATTCTGAAGGGCAACATCTTTTTTCTTTTTTTGAACCTCTCCAATAAACCCCGGCAGCTCATATGGGCCTCATCTTCGATGCTTCTCGGAGATGGCACGCACATACTACCTGTGGGGACAAGTTAAGTCAAGTGCATAGGCCTATTCGCTCATTCTAACCGACTGAAGGAACGGCGTGTCCCAGCCGCAGTCGAATCTCTTTGGTCGTCGTGCCCAATTCAAACAGCAAAGGCCTGACGGTCCAAAAAAGATTTCAGACCTCTGGCCGGCGGATTTCTTTTTGGCGAGTGACAGCCAAATCGGGGTGCCAAAACACCCCGCATCTCTGAACCGACAAGGACGCGGAGCTTGACACGCAACTACTCCTACTCAATGAGGACTGCTCGTCTTTGCCGTCGTCTGTTGTACCGACAAACAGATTGACGATAGGGTAAACTCTCCACTTCAAATCTGCTGTCTATTATGGCGAGCGACAATTTTTATGGACGCCCCCTCGCTTCAGACCTAGAATTCCCACAGCAAGGGTCTGCTAAAGGCACAATTAGAGGAGAGCTGAAACGTGACTCGAACCGGAATCGAGAGATGCAGTATCGGCACGATTCTTTTGCTGGTGTTCTCTGCCATGGCAACCGCCGCGGAACCGGACATCGTGATCGCGGATTTCGAGGGCAAGGACTATGGCGAGTGGAATGTCACTGGCGAAGCATTCGGGGCCGGACCGGCGCCCGGCACGCTACCCCACCAGATGGCAGTCAGTGGCTTTCTGGGCAAGGGGCTGGTCAACACCTATTTCAAGGGCGACAACACGACCGGCACTCTCACGTCGCCGCCGTTCACGATCGAGCGTAAGTATATCAACTTCCTGATCGGTGGTGGGAAACACCCCGGGCAAACCTGCATTAACCTTATGATTGACGGCAAAGCCGTTCGCACGGCGACCGGTCCAAACGATCGTCCAGGTGGAAGCGAACGTCTGGACTGGACATCGTGGGACGTGGCAGAATTTCTCGACAAGAAGGCGACCATTCAGATTGTGGACAACAAAACCGGCAGATGGGGTCACATCAATGTTGACCATATTGTACAGAGCGACCAAAAGCGAGAGATCGTTCCGGCCCAACGTGAAATCACCATCAACCGACCTTACCTGCATCTTCCCGTAAAGAATGACGCACCCAAGGTTCGCATGCGCTTTGTGGTGAATGGCCAGACGGCGCGAGAGTTCGAGATTGAACTGGCCGAGGATGAGCCCGATTTCTGGGTGTTTAGCGATGTCTCGCCCTTCAAGGGCCAACGGCTTCGAATCGAAGCGGACAGATTGCCGGCCGATACCAAAGGGCTCGCGGCCATCATGCAAAGCGACGACGTTCCCAGCGCTGATCAGCTGTATAAGGAGAAGTGCCGTCCGCAGTTCCATTTCTCCTCGCGCCGCGGCTGGAACAACGACCCGAATGGCCTCGTGTTCTCCAACGGCGAGTATCACCTCTTCTATCAGCACAATCCCTATGGTTGGAAGTCGGGCAATAAGCACTGGGGCCATGCCGTCAGCACCGATCTGGTGCATTGGAAGGAACTGCCCGTCGCCATTTATCCTCATCAATTCGGCGACTGGGTGTTTTCGGGCAGCGCCGTGGTGGACAAGAACAACACCGCCGGCTTCAAATCCGGCGACGAGGACGTGATCGTTGCAGCCTACACGAGCACGGGACGCGGCGAGTCCATTGCCTATAGCAACGACCATGGGCGCACCTTCACCGATTATGAGGGCAACCCTGTCGTCAAGCACACCGGGCGCGATCCAAAAGTCATCTGGTATGGCCCGGGCAAACACTGGGTCATGGCGGTGTACGATCAAAAGGACAAGTCGCGCGGGATTGCGTTTTACACTTCGCCCAACCTGAAGAACTGGATATTCCACAGCCGCATTGATGGTTACTTCGAATGCCCTGAAATCTTCGAGATGCCCGTGGACGACGACAGGACGAAGGCAAAGTGGGTCGTCTATGCGGCGGACGGGAACTATGCAATCGGCAGCTTCGACGGAAAGACCTTTACGACCGAATCCGGCAAGCACCAGGGCAACTACGGCAACTGCTTCTATGCGTCGCAGACCTTCAACAACATCCCGTCCGAGGACGGGCGCCGAATCCAAATCGGCTGGGGTAGAATCGCCACGCCCCACATGCCGTTCAACCAGTGCATGCTATTTCCGTGCGAGTTGACACTGCGGACAACCGATGAGGGCATCCGCATGTTCTACGAACCCGTTCGCGAGATTGAGAAAATTCACGGGAAAAGACAAGCGTGGAAAGATGTCGCCCTCAGGCCGGAGGAGAATCCGCTCGCGGGCATTTCCGGTGATCTCTTCCATATTCGTGCCCGCTTCAAACCCGGCGACGCCAAAGAGATCCGCTTTGTGATTCGCGGCATACCGGTTGTTTACGATATCGGCAAACAGGAACTTTCCTGTCTGAAGAAGACCGCTCCTCTGAAACCCGCCGATGGGAGAATCCGACTGGAGATTCTGGTGGACCGGACTTCTATTGAGATCTTTGCCAACGACGGCCGCGTTTACATGCCCATCGGAGTGATCCCGGCGGACGGCGACAGGTCTCTGCAAGTTCTATCCACCGGCGGCGAAACCCGCATAGACGCGCTGGAAGTTTACGAGCTTCGATCGGCATGGTAGAAGCGGAGCCAGTCGCTCTCCCGCGGACCAGGCGCCAGGATCGAAAGAACTGTTTCGCACTTCGCTTCTCGTCAACGGATATGCATAGTGGAAGAGAGCAGTCCACCTTAAACAACTAGCATAGCTGTCCAGCTATAGGGGAGTAGCGAAGTTGTCATTTGTTGGATGGCGGTTTAGCTTATGGCAACCTACGTTTTTCGCAGAAGAGTCAGCCTCTGGAGCACGCTCGCGCGAATGCCGCTTGGTTGCAGACCGTGTTTTTCGAGCAGTTCATCGGCCAGCCCCGATTCACCGAAACAATCGCGCACAGCCAATCGCAGAAGGGGAGCCGCAGGGCGCGTTTCGGCCAAGCATTCGGCCACCGCGCTGCCCAGTCCGCCAATGATGCTGTGCTCTTCGGCCGTCACAATCAGGGCGGCTTTGGCGGCCGCTTCCCACACCGCGGTTTCGTCGAGGGGCTTGATCGTGGATATATTGATTACACCCGCATCCACGCCTTCGCGTGCGAGCTGTTCTGCGGCGGCTAGCGCTTTCGACACGATGTGGCCGGTGGCGAAGATCACGACTTCGTCACCCGCGCGCACCCTTGCGGCTTGCCCGATGACAAAGCAATAGTCGCTATCGAACAGGCGCGGGACGGGATAGCGCCCCACCCGCATGTAGGCGGGTCCGGGCCAGTCGGCGAGAGCGAAGGTCGCTTGCCGCGTCTCAACATTATCGGCCGGCGAGACGACCACCATGTTGGGCAAGCCGCGCATGAGCGAGATGTCCTCGAGCGATTGGTGGCTGGCGCCGTCCGGCCCCTGGGTCAGGCCGCCGCTGGATCCGATCAGTTTGACCGGCAGCGAGGGATAGGCGATCTGGGTGCGGATGGGCATATAGCAAATGCCGGGGACAAACATGGCAAAGCTGTTGCAGTAGGGGATCAGCCCCGAAGCCGCCATGCCGGCGGCCGTGCTCACCATGTCGGCCTCGGAAATGCCGATGTCAATGAAGCGCTCGGGGAACGCATCGCGGAAGAGCACGGTGCGCGTGGACTTGTAGAGGTCTGCGTCCAGAACAACCACCCTCGGTCGCTGCTTGCCGAGTTCGACCAACGCTTCTCCATAGGCAAAACGAGTTTCCATGCATGTCGTCATGTCACAGAGCCTCCACTTGCGCCAGGCTGGCCTTGGTTTCGGCCAGGGCTTGCTGGAATTGCTCATCAGTCAGGGGGCCGTTGTGGAAAGCGGGTTGCCCCTCGATGAAGGAAACGCCCTTTCCCTTGATGGTGCTAGCGATGATGAGCGATGGCTGTTGCCGTTGCGAGTCGGTCCAGTCCAGTGCATCGCAGATTGCGGCCATGTCATGGCCATCGCCCTCGCGCACGGCCCAGCCAAAGCTGGCCCAGCGCATGGCCATTGGATCCATCGTCTTGCTGCATTCGGGGGCGTCCATGGCCTTGAGCCGGTTGCGGTCAATGATGGCGACAACATTGCTCAAGCGATGTTTGGAGGCCGTCATCGCGGCTTCCCAGACCTGGCCCTCCTGTTGCTCGCCGTCGCCGATCAGGCAGTAGACCCGGTACGGTAAGCCGAGAATCCGGGCCGCCAGCGCCATCCCGTTGGCATAGGAGAGGCCCTCGCCCAAAGCTCCGGTGCATCCCTCCAGGCCGGGAGTCAGGTGCATCGCCGGATGTCCCTGAAGCCGGCTGCCCAGGCATTTGAGGGACGATAGCTCCTCCAAGGGGAAAACTCCCAGCATGGCCAGGGCCGCATACTGGGCCGGCACGGAATGGCCCTTGCTCATGATGAAGCGGTCGCGTTCAGGCCAGCGGGGATTCTGCGGGTCGTAACGCATCTTGTAGAAGTAGAGCGCGGCGACCACATCGGTCGCTGAGAGCGATCCACCAAAATGGTGCGCCTTGCCCGCCCCCATCATGGCGATGATGTGGCAGCGCATCTCGGCCGCTTTCCGACGCAATCGCGAGATGTCATCTGGAGTAGCCATTCGGAATCTCCTTCGAGAACATTACGCTCTTTCGTTGAGTCATATTTGCGTCTTGCGCAGAGCTTTTTTTCTGTGCACGTGAACGTGCACGGCCCTTGTGTTCCATATTCGACGCCGATTAGCATGGACCTTCGGCGGTCCGAGCCTTCACACCCGCCAAGTCCTCGAGAACGTTGATCACGGCGGAGTGGTCCAGTTCGCCGCGCCCCGCGGCCAGGAGGGCGCTGTAGAGTTGCTGCGCAATAGCGGTGGCAGGCAGCGGAACATTCAGTGTTCTGGCCGTCTCCATGATGATGTTCAGGTCCTTGAAGTGAAATTTGCTTTTGAAGCCGGGTTCAAACTCGCCCTTGACGATCTTCGGACCGCGCACATCCATCACACGGGTCTGGGCATAGCCGCCGCTGAGGACTTTGATGATGACCGCCGGGTCCACACCCGCTTTCGCTCCCAACACCAGCGCTTCGGCCATGCCGACGAAATTGAGCGCCACCTGGATTTGATTGCAGGCTTTCACGATCTGGCCGGCGCCATTCGGACCGCACAAGGTGATGGTCTTGCCCATGACCTGAAGAACGGGCAAGACCTCGTTGAAGAGTTCCTCTGGACCGCCGACCATGATGGATAGGGTTGCGTTTTTTGCCCCCACTTCTCCACCGCTCACGGGCGCATCGAGGCAGCGAACTCCCTTCTTGCCCAGCTCCGTGGCCACCCTGATGGCCGTGGCCGGCGCGATCGTGCTCATGTCAATGTAGATGAGACCGGCACGGGCACCCGCGACAATTCCCGCTGGCCCGAGGGCGACCTCTTCCACGTCCGGCGAGTCGGGCACTATCGAGATGACGACATCGGAGCGGGAGGCAACATCGCCACATGACTTGCTTCGATCGGCGCCGCGGGCGATGAAAGACCCCATCGCTTCCGCCCGCAGGTCATACACGGTGAGCGAATAGCCGGCATCCAAAAGATGCCCCGCCATGTGGTGGCCCATGATCCCCAGCCCAATGAATCCGATTCTTGGTTTCATCGAGGTCTCCTATTGGAATAGCGTCACGTATCGCGTCTGTCTCAAAGCATCAAGTCCGAGCCGGGTCAACTCCAAATCTCCCGACCGGTCACTTCGGCGCGAACGGGAAAATGGCTGCGCCAATCATCGCGGCGATCAAACCGACCACCGAGACTGTCGTGGAAATCACCGTCCAGCTTTGTAGCGTTTCCTTTTCCGTGAAGCCGCTCAATTTGCTGATCACCCAAAAGCCACTGTCGTTCATCCACGAAAGGATTGCCGAGCCAAAGCCAATCGCCAGGAAGATGTAGATGGGATGGTAGGGCAGTGCGGAGCCGCCTTGGATGATTGGGACCATCATTGCCGATGTAGTCAGCATGGCCACCGTCATCGAACCCTGGGCGATGCGAATCACGGCTGCTACCGCATACGCGAGAAAAATGCAGTTGACCGAGTGCCCCGCGGCGGCGGCCTTGATGGCCTCCCCGACACCGGCGTTCTTGAGCATCAATCCGAATGCCCCGCCGGCGCTCGTGATGAGAATGATGACGCCGGCGGTTTCAAAGGGCGGGCCGATCAGCTGGCAAATCCTGGCCACGGAGTAGCCTTTCTGCCGCGCGAGCACGCCCATGGCAATGACGGCGCCGATGAACAAAGCGACGTTGCGGTTGCCCCAGAACTCAATCCAGGGATAGACGTGCGGGAAGCGGGTCTTCCCACCGAACGCGCCGAGAAACGAGGCCGCCGAAATGAGCGCAATGGGCAGAATCACCGGCAGGATAGACCAGGTGAACGAAGGCAGATTCTCCTCGCGCCGGGCAAGAATTTGCTCCAATTCGGCCACCGACGTTCCCGGGACTTCGCGCATCGGCACGTCCATCCGCCGATTGATCCACCGTGCGACCCACCATGAGCCAATCGCCGGAATGGTTCCCACCACTATGCCCGCGAGGATAGTCAGGCCAAGGTCTATTTTCAGCGTTTCGGCCATGGCCAGCGGCCCCGGGTGAGGCGCGACCACGCCATGAGTGACCACGCCCCCGCAGCAAATCGCCATCACAAAGAGTATATAGTCCTTGCCTGTGCGGATGGCCAATGCGCGCGCGATCGGCAGCAACAACATAAAAAACGTGTCGAAGAAAATCGGGATCGAGAGAACGTAGCTACTGGTAAACAAGGCGAATCCCGCGCGTTTCTCGCCGAACACGGCCAGGAACCGCCTCACGACTTTATCCGCGGCACCGCTCTCCATCAAGCACATCCCGATGACCGAGGCCAGCGCGATCACCAGGGAAATTTTCCCCGCCGTCACCCCGAACTCCGTTGTCGTCAATTCGACGGCCTGGACCCAGTGGCTCGTTTCCGGTTCGCCGGGCAATCGGTTGGCGAGCAAACCGGCCGCGATGGCGGCGAGCATGAGCGCAAGAAACGCGTGGACCCGCACCACGGTGATCAGAAAAATGACGAGCGTCACGGTGATGACCAACGCGGCGAACGGCCAGTACGAAACCACCTGCTGCGGAGTTGCGGCTAATAGTGTCTGCATGAACGGAGATCGCTTGGTTTGGTTTCAAGAACGGGCCGCCACCCTGTGGGAGGGAGCCGTTGCGGTCAAGACAATTGTTCCCGAGGGTTTCAACAGGGGTGCATGTCCGAATTCCATTTGTCGGGAACCTCATAAGAGGCGCCAGTGCGAGCCGCATCGAGGCCGTTGTGGGCGTCTATATCGCGCATAAAGTATCGTGTGGCGGCACGATGGTCGGATGGCGTCGGTCGTCGCCCGTGTTCGTGGAGAAAGGTCTTTCGCGCCTTGCGCGCCAACCA
>Ga0315280_10001093_pt1 | contig 48026 bp, 36 predicted proteins | sample YL17G06_40_MG_FD_203697 | JGI IMG/M metagenome (GOLD analysis project Ga0315280, IMG submission 203697) | Sediment microbial communities from Yellowstone Lake, YNP, Wyoming, USA - YL17G06_40 | ecosystem: Environmental > Aquatic > Freshwater > Lake > Sediment | place: USA: Wyoming | collected... | reverse complement strand
GCGACAAGCAGAATCCCGTAAACCCGGCTCAGAAATTTTCTGCCCTCAGACCCGTGAAAAAGGCCCAGGCATAAATAGCCGAGCAGAACATATGCCAGAAAATTGGAATACCAGTAAAGAGTTATAAAGTAATAATGGGTGATGAAAAGAGAAAGGGTGAGCAGCAAAAGCAGCAGCACAATCGCCCAGTTCATCCGGGGAAGCGTGACCAAAAATCGCTCCGGGCTGATCCTGGAAACCAGATAAAAAACACCGAAGCCGACCACCCAGAGCCGCAAGAAGACAACCGTGTGATAGCTCTCGCCACCCTCGACAACAGGGCTGGCCAGAATCAATACCAGGAAGAAGACAGAAAAGACCCGGCTGAACTTATTTTCTTCCATCTAACTTGTCCGAAAATCAAGAGCGCGGCCCAGGCGAAAAATCCAGCCGCGCCTATAATGATGCCATAGACAAAACTCCTCGGCAAATAAACAAATTCAACCGTGTGCGTTCCCGCGGGAACCGCCACCGCGCGGAAAAAAACATCGCCCCGGATGATCTCGGTCTCTTTTCCGTCCAGATAAGCTCTCCAGCCGGGGAAATAACTGTCAAACAGCACGAGCCAGCCCGGTTCGGAACTGGAAAATTTGACCAGGACTTTTTGATTGCTGTAACTCGTTATCGGAGCCGGCTCAGCCCGGCGAGGATGACTTGCGGGCATATCCGCGGACGACTTTTCCAGCAAAACTTTTTCACGAAACAAAAACCGCGGGCTTGACCATTGCTTGATCATCTCTTGCCGGTCCGGCACAACCTCCGCCTGATAAAAAATCATTGCCCGGCCAAGAGCATCCGGCAGAGGCTGAAGCGGTTTGCCCGGCTCATAAATGTATTTCACCCCGCAACGCGCCAAAATCTGGTTCATGTCCAGGCTCTCTTCCAGGATTTTATGGAAAAGGTCTATGTCAGCCGGGTAAAATGAGCCGCCGACAAGAACATCATCCAGCCGGTAATAAACGCTCCAGAACTGATCCAGGGCATCCCGGAGCAATACATAAAAGTCGCGTATATTCCGGGCTTGCCTCAGAAAATGGGACCTTTCCGGGTGGACCGCCGCGATCCTGAGCGGAGCCGGGTCCTCGCCCCGGATATTGCCAAGCTCCGTGATGACCGCGGGCTTTGAGCTGTAAAACTCGGCATCGGTCGCGGCATTGAGGCGGATATGAGCGGAGGCAAGGTCAAGATAGAGAAGCGCTATAACCCCTGCCCCAAGAGCGAGGCTTTTTCTGAAATAGCTGGCAGCGAGAATCCATCCGGCACAGACAAAAAGAATTGACATCGACCTGGCCAGGCTGCTCCCAAAAAACAGGCGATAGATGCTTACCGGTGTTTCCGCACGAAGCCCGCCGCGCTGGAGAAGGAAAGAAACCACGAGCAGGGCAATGCCAAAGAAAAAAAACGGCGCCGACCAATAAACGGCTCGGATTTTCAAAGGCTTTTCTCTGAGGCTTTCCAGTCCCTGGCAGGCCAGCATCACCAGGCTGAAGCCGCTTAGAAAATAGTATTTCTCCGGAAGCCTGAGGCCTCTCAGAAAAGAAAAAGCGTAGAGTAGTTTGTAAAAAGGATTATAGGCGCCCAGAGCCATAAAAATACCGAACAAAAACAAACCGAAAAAAAGCGAGGCAAACCTCTTCTCCCCGCGCACCGAGAGCGCGGCAAGAAACAAAACGATTATTCCTGGATAGATGCTGAGCAGGAAAGAGAGGGGAGAGAAAAATCCCGCTCCCCAGCGCGGGGATTCGGGCGAGACAAAGTTGTTCGGAAAAAAGAGCGTGAGAAGATTCTTGGGGACCAAGGACCAAAGCGTGAAGTTGTAATAGGAGTAGCCGGCCGCGCGGTTCGAATGAGAGAGCATCTCGATGGTCAAAAAACTTTGCCCGCTGGTGAGAATGAGCGCAAAGAGCAAAGCAAGGCCGAGGCCGCCAAAAATCCTGGTGTATGGCCTCGTTTTCAGCCCGGATTTCCAGGCATAAGCTGTTCCCAGCGCGATGCAAATCAAGAAGGCATACAAAAAGATTTGCGGATCCCCGGCAAGAATCTGCATCGCGAACACCAGGCTTAAAAACAGGATATTGGGAAGCCATCGGTATTTGAGCGAACGGATGAGAAGCCAGGCTGCGAGCCCCAGCCAGCTGGCTGCGCTCAAAAGCACGATCAGATTGCTGAACGAGGAAAAAAATCCGCTGAAGCAAAAAGCAACGGCTCCGAAAATCGATGTCGTGAGTGAAAATCCCGTCTCCCGCAAAAACAGATAGGTGAAAAATACGGCCAAAATATAATGAACGATAATGTAAGCCAGAAGCCCCTTCCAGATCGGATTTATGAAGAAGATAAAATTGAGCGGATAGAAAGCGCCCAGCTGAGGGTTGGCCGCGTATGGCATTCCGAAAAAACCATACGGGACCCAGAGCGCCCAACCGCGCGCGTTAACCCAGAAGCTGCGATAGGGAATTATTTCCAGCGAGAGGTCTCGCAGGTAGAGCGCTTTTCCGGGCAGGAGCGCGGGAGACCAGAAAATCAAGATCAGAATCAAAAACAAAAAAAAACTAAGCGCATCCCTGCCCCCCGCGGCCGCGTTTTTAGCCGGCGGCTGATTTGTCTTTCTCATCTTTTGCCCCGATCTATTCTAAAAGAAAAAATGAGCAAGCCGAGCCAGACCAGAAATCCGGCCGCGGAAAGCTTCAGCCCCAGGTAGAAGACCTGAGGATTATATTCAAAGCTGACGGTATGCTTTCCGGCCGGAATCCGCACCGCCCGGAAGAAGCCGTTTGCCCGGTATATTTCTGCCAGGTTCCCGTCAACCGTGGCTCTCCAGCCCGGATAATAACTGTCCAGAAGAACAAGCCAGGCGTCCGCCTTTGCCTCGGCTTCAATCACTACTTGGTCGTTATCATAGGAAACAATGTTTGCCGCCTCGGACATAATCAGCCGCGGCGCGCGCCATCTCTCGGAACCCGCTGATTCCACCAGCAAGATTTCCAGGGCCGGAAAATTCGGCTCTGACCAGAGATTTATGAGCTCGGCTCTATCACCAACCGCGGCCGCCCGGTAAAAGACCATTGCCCGCGGAAAAGGCAGGCTCAGGGGCACGAAACCCCGGTCCCGGTAAAAAACATACTGAACACTTGCGCGGGTCAAAATCAGTTTCTTGTTTTCCATCCCGGCATTATCCAGCCGCGAAATGAAGGTCCGGATGTCCGAGATGTAGACCGAGCTGAAGGAGCGAATGCCCTGGATCCGGTAAAAGAACGGCCAGAAGCCTTCAAGCTGGCTTTTTATCTCCGTATATTTTTCCAGGGGATTGGTGAGCCGGGTAATCTGCCAGCTCTCTTCGCTTTTGGCAAGAGAAAGTGTCCGGGCCGGGAATTTGCGCTCCCGGCTCTGGTCCAGGAAAACCCGGACGAAACCGGTGGGCCGGTAAAAACCCGTGGTTATCGGCGGATTAAGCCAGCGGTGCGCCAAAAACAAATCACAATAAACCAGCATGGCCAGGGTCATGCCGACCCGGAATCGATTTTTGTCGCTGGCCAGGAAAAACAAACCCGCGCTCACGAGAAGAAATGACAGGGTCTTGGCCGCGCTGATCAGAAAGAGATGACTTTCGATCACGGCATACTGGGTGCTCGACAGTTGCGAACGGAGCGGAAGAAAAATGACAACAAGCGCGGGCCCAATCCCGCTCGCCAAAAGCGCAAGCGAGAGCCTGGGAAGAGTCCATCTTCCCAGCGCTTCGCACCCGGATGCGGCAAGCATCACCAGAGCAAAAGTGAACAGGAAATAAAATTTTATCGGAAACCTGACCAGGTTGAAACCGGGCAGGTGGTGGAAAAAAAACTGGTAGAGAGGAATATGTTCTCCCATCGACATCAAAAGCGCAAACACGGCCACCAAAAGCCAGCCCAGACTCCTCCTTTTTGCCGGCCCGGAAAAACCGAATCCGGCCAGCAGCGCCACCGCAATGCCAAGATACTGGCTGAGCAGGTACGGAAAATCATTGAAGAACCCCAGTCCCCAATACATTCCGTAAGACCGAGTGAAAGAGGACGGGGGCAGGATATAGTTGGGAATGAAAATAGACTTCAGCTGGTAAGGCCAAAGCGACCAGGCCAGCGCATTTTCAAGATCAAACCCGCCGGCGCGGTTGGAAAGCGGGATCATTTCCAGGGTCAGCGCAAGTTGAAAAGCGCTGAGAGCCGCGGCCAGGAAAAGAGCCAGCGCGAGAGCGGAAAGGCACCGGGCTAAGACGCGAAAACCAGCGGCATTCCCGGGCGAAAGCGCCGCTGCCAGGATCGCCAGCGCCCAGCTCATCGCGGCAAGCTCGAGCTCTCCCGCCAGCAGCTGGAGCGCAATCACCGGCGCCAGGATCAATCCGGACTGAAACCATTTTTTTTGCGAGGCGCGGCTTAGAAGAATGATTACGAGCGGAAGCCAGGCAACAGTGCTGAGAAGCACGGGCAGAAGCATAAGCGAAGAAAAAAAACCTCCAAAGCCGAAGCCGAGCGAGGAGAACAGGCTTGATTCGATGCCATAGCCAAGCTCCCGCAGCGCCAGGTAAAGAGGGAACAAAAAAACCAGGTGATGAAACACGATATAAAAAACTATGCCCCGCTCCGCGCCGAAGATCAGAAACCAGAAGTTGAAGGGATAGAAAGCCTCGGATTGCGGATTCGCGGCATAGGGCTCTCCGAAAAAACCGTATGGGGTCCAGAGCGGTATCCCGGAGGAGTTTGCCCAGAAAAAGCGCTTGGGAATGATCTCCCCCGACAGGTCTCTCAAGAAAAAAGTCTGCCCCGGCAAAAGCGCAGGATAAAAAAACAGGATTTCCAGAATACAGAACAAAATGAAAATTAAGGCCAGCTCGCTTGATCTTCTCATTTGCAAAATTTCCGCCTTCTAAAAGAGATTATCACCAGACCGAGCCAGAGCGCAAAGCCGGCCGCGGAAATCTTCACCGACCGGTAAAAAGCCGCAGGGTGATAGTCAAAAGTTACCAGGTGCTTGCCGGCCGGGATGGGAAGCGCGCGGAAAAATCCGTCCGCGCGGTAAATCTTCACCGGCTTGCCGTCAACAAAAGCCCTCCAGCCCGGATAATAGCTGTCCAGGAGCAAAAGCCAGCCGGGTTTTCTGGCTTCCGCTTCAACCTCCACTTTTTCATTTTCGTATCTGACTATCTTCGCCGGCTCGGACATTTCCAATCCCTGCCCCGGCTCAATCGCTCGGTCATCCGCTTCCAGCAGGACCGTCCGTCTCGCGCAGAAATTCGGATCGGACCAGATATCAATAATTTCATCCTGGTCGTCAAACCTGATCGCCTGGTAAAAAACCATCGCCCTAGGAAAAACCCCGGCCAATTTCTCAAAACCGCTGTCGCGAGAATATATATACTGGACTCCGCCTCTTGATAAAAATATTTTAGATGAATCCCATTTCACTTTGGCCAGGATTCCTTTCAGCTTCAAGACATCTCGCGGATAAAATGAACCAGCCCCCCGAAGATTGTTTATTCCAAAATAAACGGCCCAGACGGATTCGAGCGAATCCCTGATTCCGCCATAGAATGCCACCGGGTCCATTTGCCTCTGCATAATTAAGTCCTGCTTGGGAGGTGAGATGGAAAAAATACGGGGAGGGATCATTAAGTTCTTGGTGCTTTCTTTGAACCGCCCAATAAACAAGTTGGGTTGATAAAAATCGCGCGTAATGGCGGGATTCAAAAGATGATGCGCAAAAAAGAGGTCAACAAAAATTGTGAGCGCAATCATGAAACCGGCAAATTCTTTCCTATTCCGGCCGAGCAGAGCCAATCCAGCGACGATAAAAAACAAAGCTGAAATCCGAAAAACCGTTCTCCATAAAAAATAGCCCGCAATATCGACATATCTGTTCCCCAGTTCAGAAACCTTGACCGGAAATGCCAGCAGAAAAACAATTACCACCAACGCCAAACCAAAGCAAATAACCGAGCCGGATATCAAAGACCGGTCTGCGCGAGGTAAGTGTTCATATCCGTATAGGGCCAATACAAGCACGCTGAAGTTAAGGATGAAAAAAAACTTCACCGGAAATCTGAAAAGCTTGAACCCGGGCAGAAATTGGTGGAGAAAACTATAAACCGGCAAGAAGTCTCCCATCATCAGTACCAAGCCGAGCAGTGCAAGAGATAACCAGAAATAAACCTTGCCCCTTGCCCGGTGGGCCAAGGAAAAAAACGCAAGCGCCATTAGAGTTATCCCCAAATAGAAACTCAAAAAAAATGAATAGCCGCTGAAAAATCCCAATCCCCAATAAACGCCGGAAGATAAAGGCAATATATAGTTTGGAACCAGAAGTGATTTCAGCGCGGAAGGTTTTAAAGACCAGATTAGAGCATCTTGCAGGCCAAATCCCTCTCCGCGGTTGGAAATAGGAATCAGTTCTAAACTTAGGAAGAGTTGGGGAAGGCTTAAGACTATCGCACCAACCAGACCCAGCGTCATTGACCCCGCTATCCTTAGCAAATCCCGCGGCCACACTCTCTCCTTGGGCGCAAAGATTAAGAGGAGAAGTGCGAGCGCCCAGGTCATGCCTGCAAGTTCGACCTCACCGCCAAGAATCTGAAGAGCAAGAACCGGACCAAGCAAAAGACCACATTTAAACCAACCCCGCTGAGCTACCGCGTCCAACAATATGATAAGGAACGGAAACCAAGTCAGTGTGCTCAAAATTACGATCAAGAGCGAGGCCGAAGCCAAATATCCCCCAAATCCCAATCCAACAGCTCCGATTAAGGCAGCTCCCGAGCTGAATTCAATCCTGCGCATTGCTATGTAGAGTGTCAGCAGAAAAAATAGATGATGAAAAATGATATAAACCACCACCCCCCGCTCCGCGCCGAAAATCAAGAACAAAAAATTAAAAGGATAGAATGCCTCGGTTTGCGGATTTGCCGAGTACGGATTCCCAAAAAAAATGTAGGGCGACCATAAAAAATGTCCCTGGGAGTGCACCCAGAAAAATCTGCGGGGGATAGTTTCTGTGCAAAGGTCGCGGAGGAAGAAAACTTTATCCGGGGGGAGAGCTTGGGACCAGAAAATAAGGCCGAACGCCAGGAGCAGCAAAAGATAAAAAATGTCCCGCTTGTATCTCATCTTCTAAATTATATGGGAAAGACCGATTAGTTGAAAACTACTCTCAGCGACGCCTGGTTTTATCTTTCCAGGCCCCCTTCCCTTTCCCGCTGATCATAAGCAGCGCAAGCCAGACCAAAAATCCGGCCGCGGAAATCTTCACCGACCGGTAAAAAGCCGCAGGGTGATAGTCAAAAGTTACCAGGTGCTTGCCGGCCGGGATGGGAAGCGCGCGGAAAAATCCGTCCGCGCGGTAAATCTTCACCGGCTTGCCGTCAACCAAAGCCCTCCAGCCCGGATAATAGCTGTCCAGGAGCAAAAGCCAGCTGGCTTTTTTGGCCACTGCCTCAATCTCCACTTTTTCATTTTCGTATCTGATTATCTTCGCCGGCTCGGACATTTCCAATCCCTGCCCCGGCTCGATCGCTCGGTCATCCGCTTCCAGCAGGACCGTCCGTCTCGCGCAGAAATTCGGATCCGACCAGATCATAGCCGCTTGATCCTGATCCGGGACCGCGTTTCCGTGATAAAAGATGATCGCGCGCTCAAACTTGCCGCTGATCTCCTGAAAACCCCAGTCCTTCAAATAGAGATATTCAATCCCGGTTCTCGCAAACACCATTTTCCCCCAGAGCGGACCATCTTTCGCGCGCAGTTCCCTCCATTTCTTGAAGTCGCTCGGATAAAAAGAAGCCACAGCCCTGAGGTCATTAAATCCGAAATACATGGCCCAGAACGGCTCCAGGGTATCTTCAACTCCGCGGTAAAACCGGATCGGGTCCATAGTCTTTTGCATCATCAGTTCCTGCACATCGGGCAGGAGCGTAAGAATGCGGGGAGGCGTGATGGAATTTCTGGTTTTATTTTGCAAAGCCGCGACCAATCGGTTGGGCCGGAAAAAATCCAAGTTTACCCCCGGATTGAGCCGGTGATGCGCGAGAAACAGGTCGGCATAAATTAGAAGGCCGATAAAAATCGGCACCATGCTTTTGCCCGGCCCCCGGGTCAGGAAAACCAGCCCCAGCAAAAATAAGAAAATGCTTGAGGTTCGAAGGACGCTTCTAAAGATCAGGTACTGGTAAACCTGCGCATCTCGGTTTCCCAGTTCCTCGGGCCGCAACGGATAGATAGCCAGCAAAAGCGCAATAACAGCCGCGCATAGAAAAAGCAGCGCCGCCAGCCTGGGCCGGAAAAATCCCCTGGCCATCAGCGTTTCCAGCCCAAAGCCGGCAAGCATCATCACGCTGAAATCCGGGAAAAAAAGAAATTTTTCCGGAATCCTGAAAAGCTGAAACCAGGGCAGCCGGCGGTGCAAAAAGCTGTAAATCGGGACTGACTCGCCCATCGCCAGCAGAACTCCGAACAGCCCGAGGCCGAGCCAGAACCAGACCTGAAATTTTTTTCGCCGGGCAAAAGCAAAAACCGCGACGGAAAGCAGACTGATCCCCATATAATAGCTGAACAGATAGCTGAATCCGCTGAAAAATCCAATTCCCCAGTGCAGCCGCAACCGGGAGGCTGAAACCGGGATTATATAGCTGGGGATCAAAAACGATTTCAGACTGGAGGGCTTAAGAGACCAGATCAGGGCATCGCTCAGGCTCACCCCGGCCGCGCGGTTGGACAAAGGAATCATCTGGCAGGTGGCCGCTATTTGCGGAAGGCTTAAGACAACCGCGGAGCCAAGGCCAAGAGCAAAAGCCGCTGCCATCCGCGGCAAAACCCTGGCCCAAGCCTTTTCTTTTGGAGAAAACGCGACCGCCAAGAGCGCAAGCAGCCAGCTCATCCCTGCGATCTCGACCTCGCCGGCCAGGATTTGAATCGCCATAACCAGTCCGAGCAAAAGTCCCCACTTAAACCAGCCCCGCTCAACCGCGCGCTTCAGCACAATGATCAAAAGCGGAAACCAGGCGATGGCGCTCAGAAGCACGATAAGAACGGTCAGAGAAATAAGATATCCTCCGAACCCAAAGCCGATCGCGGCCACCAGGCTGGCTTCTTTGCTGAATCCAAGCGCAAGCAGCGCGGGATAGAGCGTGAGCAAAAACAAGGCGTGATGAAAAACGATGTAAAATACCAGGGCCCGTTCGGGCCTGAGAACCAGGAACCAGATATTAAAGGGGTAAAAGGCCTCGGATTGGGGGTTGGCCGCGTATGCCATCCCTATAAAACTGAACCGGTCCCATAGAACCAATCCCTGCGATGCGGCCCAGAAACCTCTTTTGGGAATGATCTCAGTTGAGAGGTCTCTTAGAAAGGGAGCCTGTCCCGCGGCAAGAAGCGGCATCCAGAAAATGAGCGCAAGCAAAAATAAGAGAAAGAGCCCTCCGGCTTCCCGTTTCATCATCCAGCAGTTCCTATTTTATAAAAGAACGCCCGTAAATAAAAAGGGGAAGCGCATCGCCTCCCCTTTTGAGACATCGGCATTAGTCATTGATAGACATCATTTATCTCATTGCTTATATTCTTAACATCGTTGATATACCACGCGTCAGCAATAGTATCAGAATCAACATTTCCGCACGCAGTAACGGTGAAGGCGGTTGCGGACGCAGCTGATGCCGTAGTGCATAGGAAACTCCCGCTCCCCTTGGTGGCGGAGAAATTAACCTGGGCCGCGCAATAATAGTCATACCTGAGCTGCCTTCCCTTGGGCTCCCAATCAGCCGCGGTGAAGCAATTCATGCTCGGGAGAGGTCCTTGGGTGCCTGCAACCGTCGGATAAGTATCCTCCCGGCTGAAGTAAGCTATGTAGGCTGTATATATCGAGCCCAGGTTGGTCTTGGCCTCGCTCTGCTTTGCCCGGGCCTGGAACCGAAGGAAGTTCGGAATGGCCAGAGCCGCCAGGATGCCGATGATCGCAACAACGATCATCAGTTCAATCAATGTGAAACCCTTTGCTTTTTTCATTTCTGTCTCCTTTTTTTGATTTCTCAACTAAAAAACCACTTCTCTTGATTCACCTAACTGCCTGTTTTTCCTTTCCGTCCTCGAACCTTGCCACCTCCTTTCATCATTTTTTTAATTCTTAGTGCCCTTATTTCCGCCTTTTTTAAGCCGCTTGTTAATAGATGCAAGTCACATACCAAAATTATCCCACCCCCCTAAGCCATTATTTTCCTTGATTATCATCTAGTTATTGATATTTATCTGGCCCAGACAGTTTACCCCTATCTGTTTTTTGACGCCTTTCGGCTCAAGAGTGACAAAATTTGTCACCTCAAGATATGTTCAACTAAATGCACACCTGGCTTTAGTTGCGGCACATCTCTCCTTTTTTTAAATGTGCGAGCGACTTCAGTCCCGACTTCCTTAGTCTTTCTTGTCCAACTGCTGGATGAGAGTTGTAATCTCTTGGCTGAAAGTGAGGTTTTCATCCGCTACCCGGAGCCGGTCGCAAAGGACCTGGCTGAAGGACTTGTAAAACTTGCGCTCGATCTCTTTGTTTCCCGCGATAAGATTCTGAAAATCAGTGTGCTTTATCACCACGCACTGGCTGGGCTCTTCCGCAATCACGCTCGCGCTTCTCGGCGCGCGGTCAACCAGGCTGATCTCGCCGAAATACTCGCCCTCGCTCAAATAAGCGAGCAAATGCTCGTCTCCGAACGAATCAGTCTTTACCACCCGCACCCGGCCGGATTTGATTATGTAAAGACCGTCGCCCCTGGCCTTCTCCTTGATGATCGCCTCGCCCGGCTCGTAGCTTTTGCTCTTGGCCACCATATTCACGCTCAAAAGCTCGGTGGTCTTGAAGTCCTTGAAAAGGGGAATCTGTTTTAACAGCTTTACATCCTCCATCCCATTTCTTCCTTTACTCCCATCATTATTAAATTTTTTGCGCATACTGTCAATCCGCTCCCCTCCGCAGTTGATAACATACGGTGATAAGTTGACGCAGCCGCGGGCTCACTGCGGCCTTTGCACCGCAAAGCTCACACTCGATTTCCTGCCTTCCTCATCCATACATACCGCCTGGTGTTCGCCGGAGGAAAGGAGATAGAAGACTGTTTGCGAAGCCGGTCCTTTGTAAATCATCTTGCCATCCATGAACCAGTAAATGGTTTTGATGCGATTATCCACGGCGGCCCGGAGCCGGATTTGCTGGAGTTCCGCCTGCACCCCTTCTCTTAACATAAAGCGATCCCTGGGCTGCGGCGCTATTATCTGGGGCGGCTTGCCTTCATCCTGGTATGGACAAGACGGCAGATGAGACGGTATCTCCTCAACCAGGATATTGTTTGCCTTCATCCAGTTCGCCACTTCCTGCGGCCATTTTATGAAAATCTTCTCCGAATATTTCCTGCCCGCGCGGCAATGCGAGCAGACCCGGTAGCCGGTCGCGGCGTCAATTTCAAATTTCTGGTGGAAGCTGCAGACCTTCGTAGGCGAGACATTGTAAATGAACATCTCTTGCTTTGTTTCCGGGCAATCCGGACTCGGCAGCATCCCGCTCAGCGAACAAACCCTGCGGAACCCGACCTCGGGCGGAGGCTCAAACCACTTCTGTTTCCGGCCGGACCTGAGCGCATCAAAAATCTCCATCAAGAGCGGGGCCGCGCTTTCGGCTCCGACTAGGTCAGGATTGCCCTCGCCCGTGGCGTTTCCGACCCAGACCCCGATGGTCCATTCCGGATCGTAGCCGATGCTCCACGCGTCGCGGCGGCCGGACGAGGTTCCGGTCTTGAGCGCGATCAAAGGCAGGTTGGTGGCTGTGATTATGTCGTTTTGCAGATCTGGTCTTCTGACCTCGGTTAAAATATCCGTGATGATGTAAGCCGAGGCCCGGGAAAAAAGACTTTTGCCCTCTCCTAAAGGCTCTTCCTCGGTAAGCCGGCAAGGCGTCCACAACCCCTTAGCCGCGAGGCTGGCGTAAAGGTTGGTGAGTTCAAGCAGATTCACCCCGCATCCTCCCAGCACCAGCGAAAGACCGTAGTAACTCTGGTCCGCTCCGATGCTTTTGAATCTCGCCTCCCGCAAAATGCTCCACACACCCTCCCGCTTGAGACGAGCCTCAATATTCACCGCCGGCACATTTAAGGAATTGATGAGCGCGTCGCGCATGGAGACCATCCCCCGGTACGACTGGTCATAATTCTCCGGCTCGTACTCGCCATAAGCCACCGGAACATCGGGCAGGAGCAATTCAGGAGAGACAAGGCCCTGGTCAAGAGCCCTGGCGTAAAGGAAAGGCTTGAGGGTTGATCCGGGGGAGCGGGGAGCGAGTGCGGCGTTAACCTGTCCCTGGCTTTGCGCATCGAAAAAATCCGGAGAGCCAACCAGCGCCCTGACCGCGCGGGTGTTGTTCTCTATGATGACCACGGCTCCGTTTCTTATTCCCCGCTGCTTTAGTTTCTGGATATGGTTTTTCAGTTTTTTCTCGCAGAAGAGCTGGAGGTTAAGATCAATCGTGGATGCCACCCGTCCGTTTTTATCAGCCTTGCTGACAAGCATCTCAGCCAGGTGCGGGGCTGTGAGCGGAAGCTCCTCTCTGGCTTTGGGCGCCGGTGTTGAAACCGCGCGGCGGTATTCTTCGCGGCTGATCACGTGCCGCTCTTTGAGCCGCGCAAGCACGCGGTTGCGGGCCTGTTCCGCGGTTTGGGGATGGAGGTCCGGCCTCCTGGTCTCCGGCGATTGCGGCAAGGCTACCAGGAGCGCGATTTCAGCCGGTCCCAGCCGGTCCGGAGCTTTTCCAAAATAGAGCCAGCTGGCCGCGGCCACGCCCTGGAGGTTCCCGCCGTACGGAGCCAGGTTGAAATAAAAAGTCAGGATTTCCCTCTTCGAGTACCGCAATTCGAGCTCAAAAGCCCTGCAAATTTCAATGAGCTTGGACCTGTAAGTTCGGGGGCGGCGCTCGAGCATCCTGGCCACCTGCATCGTCAGTGTGGACCCCCCGGAGATAACCCGGCCTGATCTAAGGTTCTGGCAAAAAGCGCGGACCAAAGAAAACGGATTTACTCCGGGATGAAAATAGAACCACCGGTCCTCGCAGGCAAGCACGGCCTGAGTCAGCCCGGGGTCAAGCTCCTTGACCGAAACATTGAACCGCCACCGGTCATCGCGGGCGAGGAAAAACCGCAGCGGCTTTCCGCTTCGGTCTAAAACCACCGGACTCGGCTCGGGATAAAGAAGCGCGGCTGGAACCAGGCCGACCAGGATGCGGACAAAAAAGACCAGCAGCGCCAAAACTCCCGCGGGCAAAAGGCAAACCCGGAGAGCCTTTTTCCGAAAACGAGCGGCAAATACTGTTTTATCCTCCATCAATGTCCCTTATGACGCCTTCTGATTTAGCTGCGCTTCATTTCCTTTCCACGATCGTAAGCTTGCCCGGCTCGGTAATCGCCCGGTAAGACGGATCATACATAGCTTCAGCCTTGACTGCGGGCAGGACAAAAGTTCCGGCGGTAACCGCGCGGGCCGCGTAATAGAAAACCGTGGCGCTGGTGTTAAGACTCTGGAAAGTTATCATCCGGTCATCCCGGATGTCCATATACTGGGGAGGCCTGGTTTCTCCGGTGATCCAGTTCGGCCGCGCGCTGGTCAGGAGTCTGGGATTTTCTATCTCCAGGCCCGCGGGCAAGAGGTCGGCCATTGCGACATTATCGAGATTCTCCGCCATTGCTCTCATCGATATTTTAACTACTACGAGCGATCCCTGGGGAATTCGGCTGAGGTCCAGTTTTGAGCCATCCTCGCTATCGAGTATTTTCCGCTCGATCTCGATCCCCTGCGACTCTGCTTTTATTTCAGGCGGCGTGGCCGGTATCCCGCTTGCTTCCCAGTAAAGATATGCACTGCCCTTGCCCGCGATCTTGATCTCCACATTTTGGCCTCCCCAGTTGGAAGCGGTCAAGGTGGTGCCTTTGGGTTCGAACTCAACCGCCTGGTTCTTGCCGATGGTTATGGTTCCTTTGTAGTCCGCCTTTTCCTGGCCCCGATAAAACTTTCCCAGAGCCAGAAGCGCGTAGGCATTCTCCTGTGTGTTGTACCAGCGGTTAGCCTGCGCGCTGTCAGAGAGCAGCTTAACCAAGCCCGGTATTGCGGGATTGTTCGGGCTGGAATCGAGCAATATATTGAGCGCGAAGGCATAAGCGCGGGCAGGCGTGTAAAAAGTCCTGCCCAGCGCCAGCTTTTCGGTTACGGGATTGGCCGCGACCGGCAGCAGCTTGTTGGCGGTTTCCATGTCTCCTTTCAACGCGTAAGCCCCGGCCAGGAGGGTCCTGGGCTCAAGGCTTTTTTCAATGCATTCCCTCTTTAGCATCCAGTCCATTGCATTCTGGTTCGGCCTTCCGCCCAGAGAAAGCACATAAAGCGAGTATGCGGTTTCATCGCAATCATAAAAGCTTTCATATCTGTGAGTGTTGGAAAATCTCCACTGATAATCCAGAGCACGCTGGATTATTATCTCCGGCACATTGTATCCGGCCTTTTTCGCCTCGATAAGGTAATGGGTGGCATAGGTTGAGGCCCAGGGATAAGCCGGGTAGCCGCCGTCAGGCCAGAACGAGAATTGCCCGTCCGGCATATTCATGGACACAAGTTTCTGGACGCCTTCGTTGACAAAATAATCAACCGAGCCGTCCCTGAAAAGCTCGGGCGCGGCCAGCCGGGCCAGGTCTTTGAAATAGAGCAGCGGGAACGCTCCCGAGGTCGTCTGCTCAATGCATCCATACGGATAATGCACGAGGTATTTCAAGCTTTCGGAGTATTTGAGGAGCGGCATACTGCCGGCCGAAATCTTGAAATTCTGGGTTCCCTCAACGAAAGAAGACGGGAACTGGAAGCTTGCGGGCTTGCCTTCAGAAACCGCGACAACATCAGTTTTGGAATAAAGCGGATATGGAGGCCGGATAGCTATCTCGGTCTGCTCCGTGCTTTTCTCCCCGCTCCCGCTGACTACAATCGTGATTTTGTCGGTTCCGATCCAGGGCGCGGCCGCAGCCTCAAAGCGCACCGTGCCCTCGCCGTCCTTTTCCAGGAAAACCTTGGCCGCGCTGCCCGCGTTTATCTTGACCTTGCCCAAGGTCTCGATGTTTGCCGCGAACTCGCCTCTCTTGCCTGTGCCGTTGAAGATGGTCACCGGGATAAAGAACTTATCCTCCGGGGCCAAAAACCGGGGCAGGGATGAGGTTATCGTGATCGGGTCTCTGACGATAACTGAGCTCTCGGCCGCGGCCATTTTATCGCGGGTGAAAGACACTGCCATCAGTCTCAAGGTGCCGTTGAACTGCGGGACATCGAACTTGATTTTGGCCCTGCCTTGCGCATCCAGGTTAATTAGTCCGCTCCAGAGCGAGACCGGCTTCACCCGCTTCGCGCTCAGAGGAGCGAGTTCCCGCTTCAGCCTTTCCCTCGAGATTTCGCCTCCGAACGGGCTTCGGGGAGCAGCCGGCACAACTTCCGGAAGGATCATTGAGTAAATGTCATAAAGGTCATACGGCAGCCGGCGCTTCCGGTAATAATAGGAGAGAGGGTCCGGACTGGAAAAGCCGGTAAGCTGGAGAATTCCTTCGTCAACCGCTGCCAGGCTCACCTTGCCGCCCGCTCCTGCCGGAACCTCGATGCCGACCTCCAGCGCGGTGTTGGACCTGATCTTTTTCGGAGCAGTCAAATTTATCGCAAGCCGCCTGGGGCTTGAGTTCAATTTTACCGGCGCGATGCCCACCGCTCTGAGCGGCGCAAATTTTTCAACCGACTTGAAGCTCCTGAGCAGGATCGCAGCCACATACGCGTTGGGCTTCATATCATCCCTTACCGGGACTTTCAAAGTCGCGGTGTTCTGGCTCAGGTCATACTCCTTGTAGTCCAGAAGCTTGTCGGTCATAACCATCAGGATGAGTTTTCCGCTGAAGGGCGCCTTGACCAAAACCTTGGCCTCTTCTCCCGGCAGATATTCTTTCTTATCCAGAGTCAAATCGATCCGGTCCGGGTTCTCCATAGCCCAGGGAGCATAGCCCCATCCCCAGACATAGAAATGCGCGGCTGATCGAGCCGTGCTTTCGACATCCTCAACCTCAATCAGAAAATCACCGTAGCTGGGAGAGCTGAAACTGACCGCAACCGAGTCCTTGCCGCTGGTGATCTTTTTCTCCTGCAGCAAATTTTTCTTTTCCTCGGACACATATCGATACCGGCGGTCCTCCAGCCTGAGCACGCTGTGCCACTCTCGTTTATAGAACCTGACTGCAAGCTCACGGCCGGCCACAGGTTTCCCGGCAGGGTCCACCGCAATAATTGAAAATTTCATCTCCTCATTCGGGCCCGGCTCTCCCTTGAAGTCCCGGCGAATGCCCGCATAAACCGGGTAAGGGTCAACATCCAGAACCTTGCGCCCGGTTACCGCCCTCCCCCCTCCCGGTTCAAACACTGACACCTGCACGGTGGCGGAAAGGCCGCCCAGCCTGGGCCGCAGGTTAGCCGGCACCTGGCAGGTGTAACTCCCAGCGCCTTGATCATCAAGCTCCTGTTCTCCCAGGCTGAAATTAAGAGGCTTGAGGTAGTCCTGCATCTGGTCTCCAAAACTAAATTCAGAATACGGGGTGAAGCCCACAGGCCGCTCCTCAATCGCACAGCTCGCGGTTGACCTTTGCTTTGCGGCCGGAGGGCCGAATAAGTAGTTGGCTTTAACTGAAATTTTGATTGGCTCTCCTCCCAGATAGCGGGGCTTGTCCGCGCTCAAAGCAACCTTGATCCGGTCAGGCATAAATTCTTCAGCCCGGATCCTGGCCGAGCCTAGGGCCTTGTCTTCCGGGCCGTAAAGTTCAAAAGCGTATGCGCCGGTCAGCATTTCCCGGGGGAACGGAACTGAGAACTCTCCGCTCATTAGCTGGTCCGGCTGGCTCTTCAGGATTGTAAAAATCCGGTTGTCCGGAGAAGTCACCTTGAGCGTGACCGGAAAGCTCGCGGGAGCGGAAAGGTTTGCGTCTCTTATGAGATACGCGAGATGCGCGGTCTCTCCCGGACGATAAACATCGCGCTCCGGGTAAAGGAAAGCCTCATAGCTGGTCGAGATATACTGGTCGCCGGAGACATCAAAACTGGAGGTGTTCACTCCGGCCTGGGCAAAGGACAGGAAGGCGAAATCATCCCCGCTCTCCGCGATGATCAGGTATGGGACAAAATCTTTGAAGGTCTGGGCGAGGTTTTGAAACTTTGCCATTCCCTGGCTGTCGGTTATGGTCTCGGCCATAAGCTGGTTGTTCTTGCTGAAAAGTTTGACCTTGACCCCTGGCAAAGGCCCAAGCGTTTCCAGGCTTCGGACCAGAATAATCAGATCGTCATCGCTTTTCTGCGCGACAATCCCTAAATCGGTTGCGATCATCCAGACGAAAGCGTTTGAGTACCAGGCGTCCTTGTTCTTGTAAATCCCGACCGCGTAAATTCCTTTCCGTTCCTTTCCGACCAGGTCGTCAAGGCTGAGCGTGGTGGTAACGATCTTATTCTTGGCCGCGGCAATCGTCATATCTTTTTCCAGTATCTGCTTGCCCAGGATTTCCAGGTTGCGGTTGAGCTTGCACTCATCCGCATTGCCGCTCGTATAGTTATCGGTCTCCTCGTCATAATAGCCGCCGCAATAATAATCCTGGCCGCCCTCCAAAAAATAAATCAGGTTGTTGGGGAATATTTTTTTGACCCGGATGTAAACCTTGTCCGTGTTGATGGTTTCCAGACCCAGGTTCATAGCGCCCTTTCTGGGAAGATAGTGGCCCGAGCCGATCAAAGACATATAGGGCTGAAGGTCGGCCATCTGGATTGTGTCCGTGTAATCCTTCTCAAGGGTCTCGGTTATTGAGCTTTTCAGACCTTTCTTGATGTTGATGGTGTAAGCCTCTTCCGGCAAAAAATTGCCCACCAGGTTGGAGCATTGATGCTCGCCCTCGATCCGGTAGTCAACCGCAGGTGTTATCGTCAGATACTGGGCGAGCGCATCCGAATCCACATTGCTGGAAAAACAAATCTGGATAAAGCTGACCCGGTCGCGCTGGACAAACTCGGACTTGGTTATTTTGAGCGCGCCGATCACAGGCAAATCTATGGTTTTGGTGTAAGCCTGTTTGAGCGTCGAGTTTCTTGCCTTGTTCGGAAGATCAGGATCAATCTTCAGGGTTATATAAGTCCATTTGGAGCGGTAGTATCCGTTCAGGTATGTTTCCAGATCACATGCTGAAGGTGACCAGCTTCGGGAGGATACCGGCAGTTCGTTTCCGTCCGGAGCCAGTATCTTCAAATGCTTTAAAAGCTCCTGCGAGTCAACCTCCTGGTTGAATTGAATTTCAATGCCATACCTGGGCGGATCGGTATAGCTCAGAAATCTGGTGCTTACGGTCACGACCTTAAAACCGGCCAGGCTGAAACTGAAATCGCGCTGCCCCACCAGCTTAAAGCCCGATTCTTTGGGAATGATGCTCTTTGAAACCTCAACCTTGTAACTCTTGCCCGGCAGCTGCCCGCGCAAATAGCAGCGCGCAACGGACTGGCTGTGCCAGCGGCAGTTTTTCTCAAGCTGGGGCGAGATCTCGATGAGCGCCGCGTCAATGTCCCGGCCGACTTGCTCCGGCTTAATGACCTGGCGCGTAAACTGGATCTCGATGTCCTCCGGCTTCTCAAGCGCTCCCTTGGGCGAAAAATTGTCAATCGCCACTTGATCGGGTTTGAGCGGGCCGCGTCGGCATCCGCCCGCGCCGAGGAACAGAATAAGCAGGAAAATCAAACCGGTTCTTGTCTTCATTGCCCCCCTCCTTTTTTGATGCCCTTAACAGCTTTGCATATTTCGATTTGTATTGTCAAGGGCGGTTTTGAAACGCTCGGCTGAAACTTTTCATGATAACCGCTCAATGCGGGATCAGGTTTCGGATTTGTGCGGACGCGGGTATGCGCGTGCAAAAAGTTGCCTTGTCCGCGCATTTGCGCCAACTGATAGAAAATGGTTAAATCCAAAGAGGAGATGAAATTTCAGGCGGAGGGGACTTGAAATGCAGTTCATAAGCCAGTCGGTTCAGGGCAGTGTTGCCGTGGTGGTGATGAATTACAAGGACCAGAACGCTTTTTGCGGGCCGTTGGTGGAGGAGCTCAAGGAGCTGCTCTCGGCTCTGGAGAAGGACGAAAGGATAAAGGCGGTTGTCATCACCGGCGGGAACGAGAAATATTTCTGCACCGGCTTGGACCTCAACTGGATGTCCCGGCAAAATCATAATGAGCTCGTTCAATTCCTGATCCGCGTGACTCAGATTCTGAAACAGACCGCGCTTTTTCCCAAGCCGCTCATCGCCGCGGTCAACGGACACGCTTTCGGCCTGGGCGCGATCTGGCTGTGCGCGTTTGATTTCAGAATTATGAGGGAGGACAAGGGCTGGGTGTGCTTCCCGGAAATGGACATCAACATACCTTTCCTGCCCGGAATGATCGCGCTTTGCGAGCACGGCCTGGGCAATAAAACCTTCCGGGAGATGGCCTTTACCGCCAGGCGCTACGCCGGCCCGGAGGCGGTCGCCATAGGCTATGCCAGGGAGGCCGCAGGCAAAGACGCGCTTTTGCCCAAAGCAATCGAGCTTGCCCAATTTATGGCCAGCAAAGCCCAGCCTGCGTTCGGCCTGACCAAGCAAAGATGGGCGAGAGAAGTTGCAAAAATCATTGACGAGCTCGACCCCGAGGCCATCCGCGGCCAGCTGCCCGGAAAATAACTTTTAGCTCCTGTTTCTCATTCTAAACCAGACGATTGCGATAAAGAATTTATTGAATGATCGGCTAAAGCCGAATCATCCGAGGTTATTATGGACGGATTTCGGATTTAGAGAAGGTTGACGGTCTTAGGCTTGGCCGTTAAAATAAGGGCAATGCGGATTCTGCTCACGAACGATGACGGGATAAATGCTGAGGGCATTCGGGTTCTGGCCGAGGAGCTGGAAAAAGAGTTTGAGGTCTATGTGGTTGCGCCGGACCAGGAGCGGAGCGCATCCAGCCATTCCATAACTTTCCGGCAGCCGCTCTGGTGCCAGGAGGTCAAACCCGGCTGGTGCGCGGTGAGCGGGACCAGCGTTGACTGCGTGAACCTTGCGGTCAACGGTATCTTGAAGAACCGGCCGAACCTTGTCATTTCCGGAATCAACCGCGGGGTCAATATCGGCTGCGATATTTTTTACTCGGGCACGGTTGCGGGCGCGAGGGAAGCCGGAATCCTGGGCCTGCCCGCGTTCGCGGTCTCGGTTGAATATGTCCAAAATCAGAAGATCGACTACCGGCCGGCGGCAAAGTTCGCGGCCAAGTTCGTCCACTTTGTCAAGCAGCATAATTATGCCAACCGGATTATTTTCAATGTCAACCTGCCCGCTCTGCCCGGAGAAAAGATCAAAGGCGCTCGCTTCACCCGGCAAGGCATCCGGATTTACGAGTCCAAGGTGCTGGAGCGGGAAGACCCGCGCGGCAACAAGTATTACTGGCTTAACGGCGAGGCTTGCGGCGGGCACCAGATTCCGGACTCGGATATTGTCGCCATCCAGGAGGGATACATCTCCATCACTCCGCTCAAGCTTGACTTCACGGATTATGAAATGCTTTCCGAATTGAAGAAACTTGACCCGGAGGCGGTGGCTGAAATTGATTGATTACACCGAAAAAAGAAGGCGGATGGTAAAGGAGCAGATCGAGGGGAGAGGCGTTTTCGATGTTCGGGTGCTCAAGGCCATGGAAAAAGTTCCCCGCCACCTGTTCGTGCCGGAAGCGCTCTTGGACCAGGCTTATGATGACACGCCTCTTGCCATCGGCTTCAAGCAGACAATCAGCCAGCCTTACACCGTCGGCTTTATGACCGAGGCGCTTGAGCTGAAAGGCTCTGAGGGGGTGCTTGAAATCGGCACCGGCTCCGGGTACCAGACCGCAATCCTGGCCGAGCTGGGCAAGGAAATCTATTCAATTGAGCGCATCCCTGAGCTTGCCGAACAAGCCCGCAAGGCGCTTAATGAACTTGGGTACAAGAATATCGTTATCCGGGTCGGAGACGGAACCCTCGGGCTTAAAGAGTTTGCTCCTTTCCAGGCCATCATTGTGACCGCCTCCGGCCCCGAGGTTCCCAAACCACTCATTGACCAGCTTGATGAGGCCGGCAGACTCGTGATCCCGGTCGGGGACAGAAGCTCGCAGAATATGTACCGGCTCAGGAAACGCGGGGGCGAGATAATCAGGGAATACCTGGGCCCTTTCCGATTTGTCGAGCTTGTGGGAGAATATGGATATAAGGAATGACCCGGTTTAAAAGAACGATAAAGCTGAGCCTGTTGCTTTGCCTGACCTTTATTTTTTCCTGCGTGGAAAGAAAGATCGAGGATGCGATTGAGCACGCGCCACCTGTAAAAAGCCGCGGAAAAAGTCAAGAGCCGCGTGGGGTCTGGCACACGGTCGAGCCGGGACAAACCCTTTGGCGCATCTGCAAGGCATACGAGGTTGAGATGAATAAGGTGGCGAAGGTCAATCACATAAACGACCCGACGGAGATAGCCGCAGGCCAGAAAATTTTCATTCCCGGCGCGGCCCGGTTGAAAAAGGTTGAGCCCTATCAGCCACCGAAACCAGATAACAATGTCAAGCCGGGCCGGCCTGATGTTTATGAGCGGGGGACCTCTTCGGTCAGCTCGGGCAAATTGATGTGGCCCTTGCCGGAGGGAACCATTTTTTCCAGTTTTGGGTGGAGGGGAGCAACCTTTCACGAGGGGATTGATCTTTCCTCCCGGCCCGGCACTCCGATTTTCGCGGCTGAGGACGGCAGGGTTGTTTATTGCGATAATACGATCCGGGGCTACGGGAATATGATTGTGATTAAGCATCCGGGAAATCTGAGCACGGTTTACGCTCACAACCAGGTCAACTATGTCAGAGAAGGCGACTTCGTGCGCAGGGGGCAGAAGATAGCAGAGGTCGGCATGACCGGCAAGGCGAGCGGGCCCCATCTCCATTTTGAGGTGAGGGCGGGAAAACAGGCGGTTAATCCGCTGAAATATCTGGAGAGTCGCAATCAGAAATGACCGGAAAGGTTCAGACAAGCCCGGAAGAGAAAAAGCCGTCCCCCTTAAAATGGCTCATACCGATTGCGCTGTTTTTGATCTTTATGGGCGGCATAATTTACAGCCGGGGCCGCGCGCCGTTTTCCATCAGGGAGCTCCCTGACCTCGCGCCCATTGACCAGAACCGGCAGCTTAAGGCCGCGCCCAATATTGAACTCCTCGATCCTTCCGGCAAAAAAGTCGCGCTCAGCGACTTTCGGGGAAAAGCTGTGCTCATCAACTTCTGGTCTTTGAGCTGTCCAGCCTGCCTGATCGAGCTTAAAAGCCTGGGAAGCCTTTCCCAGCAGCTGTCCGGAAAGCCCTTCGCGCTTTTGGCGGTCACCGATGATCCCAGAGACGACATCAAACAGTTCCTCGATCAGAGCGGCTTGAAGCTCCCGGTTTACTTTGACATAAACAATTCCGCGCATCAGGAATACGGCGTAATGTATCTTCCGGTCAGTTTCGTGATCGACCCCAATGGAGATGTTGTTGACCAGGTGCCGGGCGCGGCCGACTGGTCAGACCCGCAGGTGATAACCTATTTCCAGAAATTGATCGAGCTGTCCGGCCCTAAAAAATCCAGCCCGTAACTATAAACGGCATCGGCGTAAAAGTCAGAAAAAAAACAGCCAGGACGATCAGTGCGATCAGCTTTCTGACCCAGTCCAGTCTGACTTCGGGATCAATTGGCGGCGGATGCCTGACCCCCCGGGGACCCATCAGGATCAAAACAAAAACCGCAAAGAAAAGCCAGCCCTCCCAGAAGATGAGCTTGCCGAACTCCATTGCGATCAACGAAGTAATGCCCATGGCAAAAAGCGCAATAATAACCGCCCAGGACAGAAAGGGCGTGTACTTTCCCAGGCTCGCATAAGCGACATGGCCGCCGTCGAGCTGGCCGATGGGGAAAAGGTTGAGCATGGTCACGAAAAATCCGACCCAGGCCGCATCCAGAATCGGGCTTTCAATGACCTGGCCCGCGCTGACCGCGGGAAGCCAGAGCTTGAACGCCCAGTCGATCAAATGGTTAGGAACGAACATTATGAGCGTCTGCGTCTGGTCAAACGGAACTATGCGCGCGGTCTTGACCCCCATGTAAAGCGCAAAAAGGCTGACGATGAACCCGGAGAGCGGACCCGCCGCGCCTATGTCCAGCAAGGCCCTCCGGTCCTTAATCCGGCCTTTCATAAAAATTACCGCGCCGAAAGTGCCGATCAGGTTGGGCGCGGGTATGAAATACGGAAGGCTGGAAGGAACCTGATGGTGCCTGGAGAAAAAATAATGGGCAAGCTCGTGGGAGAGGAGGATCACCATCAAAGTCACCGAGAAAGGCAGTCCGTCCAGCCATATCCTGGGATGCGCTCTGAGCAGGCGCCAGAATTTGAGCCAGTCCGGATTGTAATGGGCCATATACGCGCCGAAAAACATGGTTGAAAAAACCGTGAGCAAAAACAAAATTAGGTTGAGCCAGGGAATCCGGAATCGCTCCCGAGGCTGATACGGAGACAAGTCCGCAACATAGCTTTCCGGCCCCCGATTATAATCCCCACTCATTGGGCAAATAATAGCACGCGCCTTCTAGCCTGACAAACTTTTACGGCTTTTGATTATAAGCTTCAGGCCGGATAGAATAATATCCAAGCAGCAAAAGGAGGCGGAAAATGAAACAGGCCAGTCGCGAGGTGATCTTGGGAAGAAATCAGGCCATCGCACTTTTCGTCGGCGGGGTCATAGCCCTGATCCTGGTTTTTGTGCTGGGAGTTTTGTTCGGGAAAAATATGGCCGGCCGCTCCGAGGCCAGAGAGCAAAGCCAGGCCGCAGCGGAAGCGCTTTCGCCGGAAAAGCCCGGACCCGCTCCTTCAACCACAGCCGCGACCGCGCTTGCCCGGGGCGAGACCGCTATCCAGCAGAAAATCGCGGAGCAAAAACCTCCGGCTGAGTTGAGCAAAGTCGCCAAAGGCGAGACCGCGTCCAAAACCAAAACCTCAAAACCGTCTGCCTTGCAAACAGCCAAAGCCACGGAAACAGCTAAAGCCCCCGCAGCCAAAACAACCGAAACCAAACCAAAAGAAACCGCTCCCTCCGCGCAGAAAGAAGCTTGGCTCATCCAGGTCGCAAGCTTCCCTGATAAAGCCAGCGCGGACCAGCTGGTGGCCAGGCTAAAATCCGGCAAGTGGCCGGCTTATGACGCTCCCGCGCAAGTCCCGGGCAAAGGCACTTATTCCCGGGTCTACCTGGGGACTTACACGAGCAAGGAACAGGCGGGCAAGGCGCTGATCATCTTCAAATCCAGGGAGACGGAATACAAGGATGCTTTTGTCATCAAGAAATAGGAATTGCAAATGAAGGCGCTGGTATTGAGCGGGGGCAAGGGCACCAGGCTTCGGCCCATAACTCATACCCGCGCTAAACAGCTTATACCGGTCGCGAATAAGCCCGTGCTCTTTTACGGGCTGGAGGCAATCGCGGCAGCCGGCATCCGCAAAGCCGGAATCGTTGTGGGCGAGACCTGCGATGAGATCAAGGACGCGGTGGGCGACGGCGGCAGGTTCGGGCTTGAGGTTGACTACATTTATCAGGAAGCGCCTTTGGGTCTGGCGCATGCGGTTTTGATCAGCCGGGACTATCTCAAGGATGAGCCGTTCGTGATGTATCTCGGGGACAATTTACTCAAAAACGGCATAAAAAATTTTGTTGACGGGTTCAAAAAAGCCAAAGCGAACAGCCAGATACTCCTGGCTCATGTCAAAAAGCCGGAGCAGTTCGGGGTAGCCGAGCTTAAGGGCAAAAAAGTCGTGCGCCTGGTGGAAAAACCGAAAAAGCCCAAAAGCGACCTCGCCCTGGTCGGCGTCTATATTTTTGACCACAACATCCACAAGGCGGTGAGAGAGATCAAGCCCAGCTTCCGCAAAGAACTCGAAATAACCGACGCGATCCAATGGCTCATCGACCGCGGGCTGTCCGTGCAATATCAGGTGGTCGACGGCTGGTGGAAAGATACCGGCAAAGTCGAAGACCTGCTCGAGGCCAACCGGATGATCCTGGACGAAATCGAAACAAAGATTGACGGCCGGGTCTGCCCGGAATGCAAAATAGAGTTTAAAGTGGTCATTGAAAAAGGCGCGAAAATAAGCCGGAGCCTGATCCGGGGGCCCGCGATAATCGGCGCCGGCACGGTTATCGAAAATTCTTACATCGGGCCTTTCACCTCGGTTGCGGAAAACTGCCTCGTGCGCAAGGCCGAAATCGAGCACAGCATTATTATGGCCGAGAGCAAAATCGAAAATGTCCCGCGGCGGTTCGCGGACAGCCTGATCGGAAGAAACTCCGTCATCCGCTGCTCCGGCCAGAAGCCCGAGGCGCTGAGACTGATCGTGGGGGACAGCTCAGAGGTTGACCTGGTTTAGGAGAGAAATACTGAGAAATGGCCGAAACCAAAACAGAAAAGTTCACTCAGATTGAGTTGTTCAATCTGCCAACAAAAGCTAAGCCACAAAAAGTGGACTCTTGCGATGTCTCTTCGGAACGAGAAAGGGGTAAGCTGGAGAGAAAATATTCTCCTCTTATGGAAGAGAGACTGGAACTCGCGCGTTTGGTTTCTTATCAGGGAAACAAGAAAATTCCCCTGCTCCGTCTTTACAGGTATAAGGAAGCATTTAGTTTTGAACTTGTGAAAAAATTTCTTGCGGAGTTTGACGCGTCTTCTTCGAGTTATGTTTTTGATCCTTTTTGCGGAATGGGCACCACCTTGTTGGCCTCTATGAGCCAGAAAATTCACTCAATCGGGATTGATATGCTTCCGGTTGCAGTCGCTGTTGCTAAGACCCTGCCCCTTTTCCTGCTTTTGCCGGAAGGAAGCAGTTTGACAAAAATTCTCGATCATCTCCGCAAGAAATCCCAAAAGATAAAACCGGCATCTATAGCCGAAGAGGTAAAAATTGTTAAATTGGCATACGATTCCGATACCTTGCTTAAGTTGCGAAAAATCAAAGCAGCGATTGATGAACTCGAATCGCCGTTTAGACAAACCTTTGCTTTGCTTTTCTTCTCCATTCTTGAAGAAGTGAGTTATACCTCGAAAGACGGCCAGTTTTTGAGGCTAAAGCCGGATAAGTTAATCGATGATCCTTATAAAGCGCTGGAGAGGCGGGTGTTAGAGGCAGAATGGGACCTAGCTCACAGCGATCAATTCTTCCGGTTAAATCAAAAAGAAATAAGAAAATACCGTCCTCAAGTATTTGAAGCTGATACTCGAGATCTGGCAGGTGTTCCTCTTAAATCCGCACCAACCATAATAATTACCTCGCCCCCTTATGCTAACCGCTACGATTATACCAGAAGTTATGCCCTTGAGCTTTGTTTCAATTTTGTCAGGAATTTTGAGGAACTAAAACAAATCCGAAACGGGGTGCTTCGCTCTCATATCGAATCCAAAATTACAGAAAAAGATTCCCCGCCCCATCTAGCGGTTGAAGAGATAATTCGTTGCCTTTCGTATAAGAAACTTAACAATCCGAAAATTCCGCATATGCTTATAGGATATTTTTGCGATATGGCTAAAAGCATAAAAGAGTGGAACCGGGTTCTTGCCAAAGGAGCCAGAGTCGCCTTAGTTGTCGATAATGTAAGGTTTGAAGGAGAGATGGTTCCGGTGGACCTTATTTTGTCTGATTTAGCCGCTCACTCTGGATTTCAGGTCAGAAAAATAATGGTTGCGCGTTATAAAGGAAATAGTTCACAGCAGATGAAAAAGTATGGCCGCGTGCCGGTTCGAGAAAGTATTGTTATCTGGAGGAAAAAGTAAACATGGAAATTGATAATCTCGAAGCTGAGCGCCTTCAATATCAGTTGCGCGCGTCGTTCTTTTTAAGGAAATTAAAGGAGTTCTTGGATCTGAAAAAAGAGATTGAGAAACCTTTGAAAGTAAATCCCTCATGGGATCGCCCTCGTCAAATCGGAATTTCTGAATCAGCGTGGGAGAAAGTCAAGGCTGAAAAAATAAAGCCTCATCTCATTTTTTGCCATCCTGATTTAATAACTTTCAAGCCCGACCTCATTGCTTATTACCGGCTTTTGTCAGTTTTTCCCCAAAAGGGCGTGCAGAGGCTGGCATTCGGCATACAGGAATTAGAAGAAAGAAGCAGAAAGGAACTTGGCAAAGACCGAGCCTTACAGTTAGCAATTCTTTTCAATGAGACGCTCTCCAGTCTTTTAGATCAAAATCCGGGTCTTTCCGTTGAAGATTTACAGCTTCTAGCCGCGATGAATTTTGACACCCAGGTAAATGGCTCTTGGCGGAATGAAATCGGCAAAGAGGGAAGTCGTAAGGTAAAAGAGCTTTTGCTGAACTTTTTTCTCAAGTTAAAGGCAGTCAAGGAAATTGAGCTTGCCAGCGGGGATAAAGTAAAAGCGACCGAGGCAAAGGGCATATCGATTGATGAAGCTCGCGCAATAACGCTGACCAACAAACATCGTTTTGTTTTTGCTAGTGAGCCTGACATATCGGTTATGAACGAGGCTGACGAACTAGAGTCGGCCATCGAGATTAAGGCAGGGCTTGATCCTGCCGGAGCATTGGAGAGATACGGCGCGGCCAAAAAGTCTTTTGATAAAGCTCTCGCCCTTAATAAATCCGCAATCACCGTCTATTTAGCAAGCTGTATAACTGAAGAGGTCAAAAACCGCATAAAAGATGATCGCCTTGTCAGAAAAGAATTTGATCTGGCCAGAATTTTAACCGATAAAAAATCGCGCGAGAAATTCTTGGAATATGTGAAATGGCTTGCTCATATATAATCTAGCGGAGGGGACGGAATGATTGATGGCGTTGTTACCAAGAAATTGCGGCTGATGCCTGACGAGCGGGGAAGGCTGATGGAGATCCTTCGGAAAGACGACCCGTTCTTTGAGTCCTTCGGCCAGGCGTACATCACCACCGCGTATCCGGGCGTGGTCAAGGCCTGGCATCGGCACAAAAAACAGACCGACCACTTCTCCTGCATCAAGGGAATGGCCAAGCTCGTGCTTTACGACGACCGCGGGAATTCCAAAACCAAAGGCGAAGTGAACGAGTTTTTCATCGGCGAGCTTAACCCTTTGCTGGTCCGCATCCCGAATGGAGTCTGGCACGGATTCAAATGCATCAGCGAAACCGAGTGCATCTGCTTGAACCTCCCGACCGAGCTCTATATCTACGATCACCCCGACGAGGAACGGGCCGCCCCTCATAAATCGCATATCCCTTATGACTGGTCCCGGAAAGACAAGTAAAAAATGAAAGTCCTGGTCACCGGCGGCGCGGGCTTTATCGGCTCGAATTTCATCAGACTCGCGCTGAGCGAAACCAGCCACAAAATCATAAACCTGGATGCGCTTACTTACGCGGGAAATGTCGAAAACCTTAAAAATTGCGAGGGCAATAAGCGATACCAGTTCATAAAAGGCGACATCCGGGACCAGCAGCTGGTTTCGAAAATCCTCAGCGAAGGCGTTGACGCAATCGTTAATTTCGCGGCTGAAAGCCATGTGGACAGGAGCATCCTTGACCCGGAGAGTTTTTTGCAAACCAATTACATCGGCGTTGCTGCCCTGCTCGAAGTTTGCCGGAAAATTCCGGCCAAAATTTTCTTGCAGATCAGCACCGACGAGGTTTACGGGCCGCTCCTCAAGGGTCTTGCCGATGAAAGCTGTCCGCTCAATCCCAGCTCGCCGTATTCCGCGAGCAAAGCCGCCGCGGACCTTCTTTGCCTCGCGTTCAAAAGAACTTTTGGCTCGCCGGTAATCATCGCCCGGCTTTCAAACAACTACGGGCCATATCAGTTCCCGGAAAAACTGATCCCGCTTTTTGTGACCAACGCGCTCGAAGACAAACCGCTGCCGCTTTACGGCGACGGCCTGAATGTGCGGGACTGGATTTTTGTGGAGGATGCCTGCTCCGCGCTCCTGCTCATCCTGGAGGAAGGCAAGGTCGGCGAAATTTACAATGTGGGCGGCGGCAATTTGCGGACTAATCTCGAAGTCACGCAGATCATTTTGAAAGGGTTGAAAAAAACGAAAGGGCTGATAACCTATGTCCCTGACCGGCCCGGGCACGACCGCAGATACGCGCTTGACTCCGGCAAAATCAAACGCGAGCTGGGCTTTTCGCCCCCGGTTGATTTTGAGCAGGGCATCATCAGAACCATAAAATGGTACCGGGAAAACGAAAGCTGGTGGCGCAGGGTTAAATCCGGCCAGTATCAGCGGTATTATAAAAGTCAGTATTCCAGAAGGCTTGAACAAGGAGCAAAAAGGTCTAAAAAATCCTAAAGGAGGGAATTTAAGATGAAGCGTTTGGGAATGGCGGTATTTGTGTTGGGGTGCATACTGGGTCTGGTTCCGGGCAAAGCGTTCTCGGAAACCGCGGTTTATGTTTATGGAGGGCAGGCGCACACCAGGAATCATCAGTTGACCATTTCCCAGGAGGGAAAAGACAACTACCTGGTTTTTGACGATGTTGAGTTCCGGGATGAGAGTTACGGAGGGCCGATCTATTATGGCTTCCGGGTCAGCCATTTTTTCCAAAACCATCCGCACCTGGGAGTGGAGGTCGAATTCTTTCATCCCAAGGCCATTGCCGAGGTTGACCAGAAAGTGAAAGTTAAAGGCAAGTATCGCGGTGAACCGGTTGACGAGACCGTCAAAATGGACAAGTATGTGCAGAGCTGGGAAATCTCGCACGGGTTCAATTTCCTGCTCGTCAATTTCGCTTACCGCTACGGATTTTTCAAGACCGACAAAGTGCCCTATGGCAGAATTCAACTCCTTGCCCGAGCCGGAGCCGGCCCGACCATTCTTCATCCGGAAAGCAGGGTTGACAACGAGAAGCATTACATAGACAAGGGCGGCTATGAATTCGGAGACCTTGGGTTCCAGCTTTCGCCCGGGGTCGAGTTCAATATCTTCCGCGGCCTGAACGGCTTTTTGGAATACAAGTACACCTACACCGAGATAGACCACGCAACCATAAAATATGGGGATTCCAAGACCGTGTTTGAGAGCGACCACTTCGCATTCGGGCTATCCTATCATTTTAAATGAGCAAAAAGAACATCCTGATCTTTGGCGCAAGCGGAATACTGGGATCCGCGCTCGTATCAGAGTTGAACGCTGCCAGTCATTCGGTATCCGCACCGCCTCACTCCGAGGTTGACATCACGGACTTGGAACGCATTTCGGCCGCGGCAAAAAAGGTTAAACCGGATGTGATTGTGAACGCGGCCGGCTTCACTGCGGTTGACAGGTGCGAGAAAAAACAGAAACTCGCTTTCAAGGTGAATGCGGAAGCGGCCGGTATCCTTGCCCGCGCGGCAAAAGAGGCTCAGGCGGTGATTTTTCAAATCTCGACCGACTACATTTTCCCGGGCGACAAGCAGGGAGAATATCTGGAGACCGATGCACCGGGGCCGCTCAACATTTACGGCAAGAGCAAGCTCTTCGGCGAGGACCTGGTGCGCAAGGAATCCAACCGATACTGCATTATCCGCGCCAGCTGGCTTTTCGGGCCGGGAAACGAAAATTTTATCACCAAGATCATAAAAAAAAGCAGGGAGTCAAACAACAAACTCAAAGTGGTCTTGGACGAAATCGGCCGGCCAACCTACAGCCGGGACTTAGCTTATGTCATCCGCCTTGCGCTGGAGAGAGAACTGGTTGGCATATATCATTTCTGCAACAAGGGCGCGGTGAGCTGGTTTGAGTATGCGGCGGAGCTCTTCAAGCTGATGGGAAAGAGTCCTAAACTGGTTCCGGTCAGCGCGGAAGATTACGGCCTCCCGGCCAAGAGACCTAAAAACTCCACCCTGAGCACAGAGAAAATTGAAAAAGCTCTCGGCCTTTCCATCAGACATCACCAGGAAGCGGTCAGAGACTATCTTTCTCTTTTGGGATTGTTGGCGCAAAATAGCAAAAGGAAAATAAGAGGCAAAAGCCGAGGGGCCGGGGGTCAAGAATGAAAAACATTTGCGCTTTTTGCGGAAAAGGCAGAGGGGAGATCAAGCAGCTTTTCAAAGGGCCTCAGCTCCACATCTGCAACGAATGCATTGAGGAGTATAATGAGCGGCTGCACAAGGGAGAGGTTGCCAGCGCCAGGAAGCTCCGGGACGAGATCGACCGCGCAGTCTCTGAAAGCTTCCGGCATATCGTCAGCAACCTCAACCTGGGCGAGCTCCACGAAAAATACCAGCTTTTGATGAAGGTCAAGTTCAAGGAAGAGCCGGGCGGGCCGAAATTCGAAGATGTGTTTGACGAGTTCAAGCGGGGGGTTGAGCAGGTCATTGCCAAAGACGACCACCAGACCCGCTACGATCTCGGCATCGCCTACAATGAGATGGGCTTGAAGGACGACTCGTTCCGGGAGCTCAGCCAGAGCCTGCGTTATTCGCTCAAGAGCCAGGACTGGCAAAAGGCCACCCAGGTTATGAGCGCAATTCTTTATGTCGGTTTTGAGCCCAAGAAAGTTGTTGATATGATTTCCGAGGTCTTGAAGGAAAGGGGGTAACCGGTATAAATGAACATTTGCATGATCGGCGTGGGATATGTCGGCCTAGTTGCGGGCACCTGCCTTGCCGAGAGCGGCAACGATGTCAGCTGCGTGGACATTGACCGGGCAAAGATCAAATCGCTCAAGAAGGGCAAAATTACCATCTACGAGCCGGGCCTGGAAGAGCTTGTGTCCCGGAATATGAAAGAGGGAAGGCTCAAGTTCACCACTGACTTTGACAGCTCAATCCGGGATGCGGAGATCGTGTTCATAGCCGTGGGCACGCCTCCGGCTGAGGACGGCTCCGCGGACCTTTCAGCCGTGTTTGAGGTGGCAAAAAGAATAGCCAAGAACCTGAACGGCTACAAGATTATGGTGGACAAGAGCACGGTCCCGGTCGGAACCGGAGACAAGGTGGAGCAGATAATAAAAGAGCACGCCAAAACCGGAAACTTTGATGTGGTCTCAAACCCCGAGTTTATGAAAGAAGGCGCGGCTATCGATGACTTTATGAAGCCGGACCGGGTCGTGATTGGCACCGGCTCGGACCGGGCCTTTGAAATTATGAAACTGATCTACGAGCCGTTCGTCCGCAACGAAAACCCCATCATCCGCATGGACCGCCGCAGCGCGGAAATGACCAAATACGCGGCCAACTCCATGCTCGCCACCAAGATCAGCTTCATCAACGAGATCGCCAACATCTGCGAGCAGGTGGGAGCGGACATCGACTCGGTCCGCCGCGGAATCGGCTTTGACAAAAGAATCGGGTTCCAGTTCTTGTTCCCGGGAGTGGGCTACGGCGGAAGCTGCTTTCCCAAAGATGTGGACGCACTCATCAGAACCGCATCCTCCGAAAAATACGACTCCCTGGTGCTGAAGGCGGTGACCGAGGTGAACAGGAGGCAGCGCCTTCGGGTGGTTGATCGTATCCGCGGCCATTTCGGCAAAAAGGCGCGGGGAAAACTGATTGCGGTCTGGGGGCTCGCGTTCAAGCCCAACACCGACGATATGAGGGAGGCGCCTTCAATCGAAATAGTCAACGGCATCCTGGAAATGGGCGGCAGGGTCGCGGTTTATGACCCGGTCGCGATGGGCCAGGCGAAAAATATTTTCAAGAACAAAGTCAGGTATGAAAAAAATCCTTATGACGCGATCAAAGGCGCAAACGCGCTGGTGATTGTTACGGAATGGAACGAGTTCCGCCGCCCGAATTTCACGCGGCTGAAAGAGCTTATGGCGGAGCCGGTTATTTTTGACGGCAGGAACCTTTACGAGCCGAGCCTGATGAAAACCCTCGGCTTCCACTATTACTCAATCGGAAGGGCGCCGATCAGGTTAAGCCCTTAAAAATCCCGCGCGACGAGTTTATTTACGCGGCTGACTTGTGATGATGCTTGCTGCGCTTTTTCACCGCATGGCGGATTATGAGGTATCCGTTCTTCACGCCCGGCACCGAGCCCTTGACTAAAATGAAATTATCTTCAGGCTTGATCTCGGCTATCTCCAAATTGAGCATTGCAACTCTTTCATTGCCGTACTGGCCCGGCATCTTCCTTCCCTTGAGAACATGCCCGGGCTTGGTGTTGGTGCCGATCGAGCCGCCGTGCCGGAAATACTCATGCGTGCCATGAGCCGCGTCCGCACCGGCAAAACCCCATCTCTTGAAAACGCCCTGAAAGCCGCGGCCCTTGGTCCAGCCGATCGCGTCAACCATGTCCCCGGCCTTGAAAATCTCTTCCAGCTTTATCACCTGGCCCGGCTTGAACTCGGTCTTGGAGTCGTCCGGAATGGCAATCTCGAGAACGAACTTTTTGGGGGTGACCCCGGCTTTTTTGAAATGGTTCTGCAAAGGATTGGTTGTGCTCTTCACCCTTTTTTCCGCAAACCCGAGTTGAACCGCGCGGTATCCGTCATTTTCCTTGGTCCTTACCTGGATAACCATGCACGGACCCGCCTCCACCACGGTAACGGGAATGGCATTGCCTCCCTGGTCAAAGATCGTGGTCATTCCCAGCTTTTTGCCTAGTAGTGCCTTGATCATCTCCTTAAACCCCTGCTTTTTGGTGGTCAATAAGATACCAGCTTATCCGTAAAAGTCAAGATTGCCAATTGTCTGGAATCTGCTCTCCGCGGCTCGGATTGAAGAACCCGCGCCAGCCAGAATTCCGGGTCAGTTGATTGTGCCAGAAATAAATACTAAAATCTTAAACACTAAAATGGGAGGGTAAAATGAAAACCAGAACCATAATCGCGCTTGCGGGCTTGTCTTTGCTTTGCCTGGGGTTGAGCGTTTTCCACAAGACCAAGTATGTCTGGCGCAAAAGCGCATACGACTATGTCAAGCTGGAAAAGGCGGACGAATCCCAGGGGAAAATGGGCCAGCCCGCGGTCATTCCCACTGAGCAGATGAAACAAATCCTGACCTCCATCAAATACACCCGTCCGTGGCTCAACCTGCCCGGAGAAGCAGGCAAGAGAACCGTCAGGGAATTCGACCTGCTCCAACTAACTGAGGCTGACAAGATCGCTTCCCATCTTTCCGATGCTTTCAAACAGGCCAAGTCCGATCAATGGGTTGACTTTTCGCTGGAGCTGATTCGCGGCCAGTTCGTAATCGGCTCTGACCGGCTGCTTGACGGCCTGGCTTTCATAAAAGACGGAAAACTAAATTTTGTTTTTCGAAATGTCGTCGAGGTCTTCCCCAGCGAAGAGAACCAGCTGAATACCTCGGACCCGTTCAAATATTATCCCGGCTCTTCACGCCTCATTGCCGGGCAGAACCAGGAGTTGGGCACTAACAAAAAGGGAAAGCAGGCTCCAAACTGGATAATTGTTGACTTGAAGGCTCCTGAAAAGCCCGCGGCTCCGGCTGCAGAAGTGGAAATAGGAGGGACAGGCCAGACCTCCGCTCCTGTCCAGCCAGCTCCTGCGCAGCCCGCGGCCGGCCAAACCGCTTCCGCTCAGCCTGCGCCTCCTCAGCCCGCGGCCGCCCAGCCCGCGCCTTCCCAGCCACCCGCGTCAACGAAGAGCGTGAAAGAGCGCCTGATCGAGCTTCGTGAGCTTTACGATCAGGGAATGATCACCGAGGACGAGTACAACTATAAAAGGAAACAGATACTCGACCAGTTATGAGCTTGAATAAGGTTCAGGCTGCAGCGCTGTCGATCCTGTCAAACCTTCTGTTGACGGTCTTCAAACTGATCGTCGGCATCATTTCCGGCTCCATGGCGATCATAGCCGAGGCCGCGCACTCGGGCTTTGACCTGATCGCCAGCTTGATCGCTTTTTTTTCGGTCCGGGTCTCGGACCTGCCGCCCGACCTGGACCATCCATACGGGCACAGCAAGATCGAAAATATGTCCGGCATAATCGAGGCCGGGCTGATCTTCCTGGTCTCGATCTGGATCGTTTACGAGGCGGTTCACAAGATAATCATCCAAGCCGAAATCACCAGACTTCCCGTCGGCATTGGTGTTATGATTATCTCGCTTGTGGCCAACATAATCGTCTCCCGGATTCTTTTCCGGGTCGCTCACCGGACCCAGTCAATCGCGCTTGAGGCCGACGCCGCTCATCTCTGGAGCGATGTTTTGACCTCCGCCGGCGTCATTGTGACTCTCGCGATAATTTATGTTTCAGCGCGTTTTTTCGGTCTCAGGCTCTTTTTGCTCGACCCGGTTTTTTCCATAGTGATTGCGCTCTGGATTCTAGGCATCGCCTACCGGCTCACGATCAAATCTTATCCGGCCTTGCTGGATGTGCGCGCGAACCCCAAGCTGGTATCTGACCTTGAGACCACCATCGCTCAATTCTGCGAGGGCAAGTGCCGTTATCACAAGCTGCGCACCCGCCAGTCCGGCGCCCGGGTCCATATCGACTTTCACCTTCAGTTTATGCCTGACACCCGTATTAAGGACGCGCACAACTTGAGCCACGATCTCAAGAAAATGATCGCGGACAAGTTTGCCGGCAGCGAAGCGATCATCCACCTGGAGCCGTATGAGGACGAAAAGAAAAAACGGGGGCAAGATGAGCAATAACTACAAAACCTTTATGGTGGTAAACCCCCATTCCTCGGGCGGAAAAACCGGCCAGCTTTGGCCCCAAATCCAGAACCTGGCCAAAGACACGCTTGACGAGTTCGAGTTCAAGCTGACCAAAGGCCAGGGGGACGCGACCGAGATAACCCGCTCAGCCTTGAAAACCGGCTTTGAGATGATCGTGAGCGTGGGAGGAGACGGGACCAATAACGAGGTCATAAACGGATTTTTCGGAAACGGAAAAATGATAAACCCGGACGCGGTGTTTGCCATTGTCTGCTCCGGAACCGGGTCTGATTTTATCAAGGCCTGCAGGGTGCCGCGTGATTTTCGCGAGTCAGTGCCCGGACTTTCCGGCAAAAATTTCAAAACCATCGACCTCGGCTGGATGCGGCACAAAGACCACGCGGGCAGGATGGTGGAGCGCTATTTCATAAACATCGCCAGCTTCGGCGTGGGCGGAGCCGTGGATGCGCTGGTCAACAAGTCAGGCAAGCCTTTCGGGGGCAAGGCCGCGTTTTTGATGGCGTCCTTACGCGCGGGCCTTTTTTTCAAAAACCAGCAGGTGAAATTCCGCCTCGATGACGGCAAGGAACTGGAGCGGAACATTTTCAACCTCGCGGTCGCCAACGGCCAATTTTTCGGCGCGGGTATGCAGGTCGCGCCTATGGCCAGCCTGGATGACGGAGTTTTTGAGATAGTGATCCTGGGAGACCTGAGTTTCGCTGAGCGGCTTAAATTGAGCCGGGTCATCTACGAAGGAAAGCACCTCCAGATGAAAAAAGTTGAGCACTTCCGGGCAAAAGAGGTCTATGCGGACAGTGCGGAGACCGTGCTTCTTGATGTGGACGGCGAGCAGCCCGGGTCTCTTCCCGCTCAGTTCAAAATCCTGCCCCAAATCCTCCGGCTCAAAATCCCGGGCTGAAATGCGAGCGGTGGTTCAAAGAGTAAGCCAGGCCCGGGTGAAAATCCGCGGCGAGGTCGTCGGCGAAATCCGCGCGGGATTTCTCATCCTCCTCGGAGTGGGCAAGGACGATGCGGAAACCGATGCGGACTGGCTTGCGGACAAGATCGTGTCTTTAAGGGTTTTTGAGGACCAGCAGGGCAAGCTCAACCTTTCCCTTGAGGACATCAAGGGGGAAATCTTGATTGTGAGCCAGTTCACTCTTTACGGAGACTGCCGAAAAGGACGCAGACCCGGCTTTGACTCAGCCGCGGCTCCGGAAATGGCCGATAGACTCTACAATTATTTCGTCCAGAAAGTGAAAACAAAAGGTCTTAAGGTTGCAACCGGCAAGTTCCAGGCGATGATGGATGTCGAGCTCACCAACCAGGGCCCGGTCACTCTTATCCTTGACAGCAAAAAAAATTAACCCCGCCTAGCCCCTAGTCCCAGGCCTCTGCTATAACGGCTTGACAACCAACTGCAGAAGTTCCCCCCCAATCAACATTGGTCTCGAAGCATTATTGGCTCCAACTTGACTTTCTATAAACTTTCTAGTATAGTAATTTTGTGCTGACCAGGAGGCAGAAAGAGGTTTACGAGTGGATAGGGAGATATATCAGGAATCAGGGATATGCACCGAGCTATGATGAGATCAAAGCTGGACTTGGGCTCCGCTCATTAAATACCGTCTTTCACCATCTCCGCCAGCTTGAGGCAAAGGGTTGTCTCCGCTCTCCCTGGGCGAATAAAAAGCGAGCGATTGAGCTGATCGAGCAGCCCTCTTTTCTCCAACTTCTGGGCGAGGTTCAGGCAGGAGTGCCGGTTGAGTCTTATGAGGTTCCCGAACAGGCTGATCTTCCAAGCGGCATTTTCGACCCGGAGTTGCACTTTGCGCTTCGCGTCAAAGGCGACTCTATGGTCGGCGAGGGAATGCTTGAGGGAGACATCATAGTTATCAGGAAGAGCGATGCGGCCCGCAACGGCCAAGTGGTGGTCGCCTTGGTTGACGGCGAGGCTACTGTTAAGAAGTTTTGTCGTAAAAATGACAAGATTGAATTGGTTCCTGCCAATCCTTCTTATAAGCCGGTTGCGGTCAAGGAGGGCCAGCTTAAGATTTTGGGTCTGGTTGTTGCGCTGTTCCGGAACTATTGAGACATAATTGAGCATTGAAAGTGCGCGAGGTTTGAGATTAGCGGGATTTGGTGGAGAATTCTGTATGGGCGATAAGGACGCCAAGAAAAGGTGAAACGAATGAAAAAAAAGAAATCTGGGCGGAATGGGATTGGAAATTCCGGAGAATTAAAACCGGGGTACATTCTCGACTATATCTCAGGCCAACCTGTTAAGGCCACTTCCGAAGAAACCGACGCGGTTCAAGTTTTTGCTCGTCGTTTGGTAGAAGATTACGGCTATCCGAAAAAGCATATCCAAACTCATCCCCAGCACCGGGTTCGCAAACACCCATCCGATGAAGAAAAATCATATCCTGTTGATATCGCCGTCTTTAAGTCCGAGAAAAAGACCGAAGACAACCTTTTCATGGTGGTGGAGTGCAAGAAAAAAAATCGAAAGGATGGAGTCGCGCAACTTAAACTATACCTTGATATGTCCTCCGCCGAGATAGGCGTCTGGTTCAATGGTGATGATCATGAATACTTGCGCAAGATTCACCATCGAGATGGCTCGCGCACCTATCCCCCGCTTCCCAACATACCCCGTTACGGCCAGCGGATTGAGGACATAGGCCTCTTCGCTCGTAAGGATCTGAAAAAGCCATCCAACCTCAAAGCCATTTTTCGCGATCTTAGGAACCACTTAGCAGGGATGACCACAGGTATTACACGCGACGAAGCCTTAGCACAGGAAATTATCAACATCCTTTTTTGCAAAATTCTCGACGAGCAAGAAACCGCTCCCAATGAAACGGTTACTTTCCGTGCTGGCGTTGGCGAACATGCGGAAGCCGTTCAGAAACGGATTGTTGATTTGTTCCGCCGCGTTAAAACCGACTATTACGATGACGTTTTTGAAACAGAATCGATAATCAAACTTGACGCCGATAGCCTTTTTTATGTGGTAGGTGAACTCCAGAATTATTGCATAACGGAAGCTGATCGCGATGCTATCGGAGACGCATTTGAGATTTTCATCGGTCCAGCCTTGCGCGGAGCGGAAGGCCAGTTCTTTACACCACGGAATGTGGTCAAAATGATGGTCGGGATCCTTGACCCCACGCCTGGCGAGCGAATCATGGACCCGGCCTGCGGGTCTGGGGGGTTCCTCATCACTGCCCTCGAATACGTCTGGCGAAAGGTGGATGCCAAGGCGGATAAGAATGCATGGAAACCAGATAAACGATTCAAGGAGAAGGTTCGTGTCGCCATGGAACTTTTCCGAGGTATGGATAAGGATTCTTTTCTCGCTAAAGTATGCAAGGCATACATGGCGCTGGTTGGGGATGGTCGGGGAGGCGTATTCTGCGCCAATGCTCTTGCGCGTCCCGAAGACTGGCCGCCAGCCATGAGGGAAAAAATTAACTTGGGAACTTTCGATATTGTTTTGACCAACCCGCCCTTTGGGAAAAAAATTGTCGTGAAAGGCCCGTCTGTCTTGTCGCAGTTCGATTTGGGTTACAAATGGGCGCAAAACAAGGAAGCAAAATCACTTGAGAAAAGCTCAACGCTCCACGAAGACCAGCCTCCTCAAATCCTGTTTTTGGAACGTTGTCTGCAACTCCTGAAACCCGGCGGGAGGATGGGGATTGTCCTGCCCGAAGCCGTCTTTGGAATGCCTACCTATGAGTATGTTGTAACCTTCTTGCGGAACCGAGTAAAAATTCGGGGTGTCATCTCTATGCCGGAAGCGCTTTTCAAGACAAGTGGCAAAGGCGGAACTCACGCCAAGACCTGCATATTGTTCCTTGAGAACACACGGCCTAAGGAGCACGAGGACTGGCCTATTTTCATGGCCGACGCTAAATGGTGCGGCCACGATTCGCGTGGTAACCCGACTATTCGAAAGAATACCGCTGGAGAACAAGTTTTACTTGATGACCTTCCCTTAATTGTTGACCGTTATCTGGACATTTTTCATCACAAAAAATCTACAGAGAGGGATCGGCTTGGATTCATTCATCCCATGTCGGCGGTCCGTAATAATATATTCATTGCCAAATATTACGACCCACAGATCGAGGAGAGTCTACACTCTCTTGAGAAAACCCATGAACTCGTTTCCTTGTCAGAACTTGTGAAATCTAAAATTCTGACGTGGGCCACCGGCATTGAGATCGGGAAAATGGCCTATGGCACGGGTCCTATTCCTTTTGTACGCACTTCGGATATCTCCAACTGGGAATTGAAGGGAGACCCAAAACAGAATGTGAGCGAAGAAATCTACGAGGCCAACAAGCAAGATGTTCAACCGGAAGATATATTCGTGGTAAGGGATGGAACTTATCTTGTGGGGACTTCCTGCATTATAACCGAATCCGACACAAAGATTCTCTATTGTGGCGGTATCTATAAATTACGAGTTAGGGATAAAGCTAAAATTGACCCTTACTTTTTATTGGCGCTGCTCAACTCGCCAATTGCCCGCCGCCAGATGCGGGCTAAGCAGTTCACCCGCGACATTATAGACACCCTGGGAAAGCGACTTTTTGAGGTGGTTTTGCCAATCCCGAAAGATGCAAAACTCCGCAAACGGATCGCCGAAGAAACTCGGAGGGTTATTGAAAAGCGCGTGGAACTGCGCAATCGGGCTAAAGAGATCGCCTTAGAGGTTGAAGGAATTGATAAGGCCGCCGCAATCGAGGAAATTGAATAACAAGTCTGTGTTCTCTGGTTGGACAGTCGGTATTAAATACTATGAAATTGGTTCACTTTTTTCTGTGGAATGAGTCTCCAAATCCGTCCACTCCCGCTAAAAATCGAGAATCGACTTTTCCAAAAATTGGCCGTTTTCGGTGCATTTTTTCTTCCTCTAACTATTTGAAAACTAACTGAAATCAAAAACTGTTTAGCCGGACTGAAACAAGGTGTGGGTCGAGGAAAGATCGATATTATCCTTTAAAAACCGAGAGTTGCGCTTCAAATTATATGTTTTTTTCGTAGCCAATTTTTCCTATATATAGAGAGGCTTGATCCTGCTTCGTCCCGCCCCGCCTCGCGGGGGACTACGCAGGACAGGAGCGGTTCGGAATTGTAGGGGCAGGGCTTGCCCTGCCCAGGGCGAGCCACCGGCTCGCCCGTACAATGGAGAGCGGACAAGGGCATAGGCCTTGACCAGATGTGTTGGCATTGCGCTCGAATTTACATCGAGCACAGTGAAAATCATTTGGTCCAGGCGATAGCCTGGTGGTGCAGGACTATGTCCTGCTCCGCAGCCTTTCATTGCTGTCCGAGGGTCCGGAAATTTTTCTCGGACTCACGCGGGTCTGACAAACCTGGGTCCCAGGGCGGATGAATAGGCTTTGATCCTGCAAGGCCAGAGGCCTTGACCAAATTGGTTACTATTGTGCTTGTGGTTAAATCAAGCACGATGATAACCGTTTCACAGGCTCTGCCTGGTGGCAGCAGGCTCCGGTTATGCGGCCAGGGCGAGACCGCATAATTTGCTCTGAACCGGCCGCGTGCGCAAGCCCGCATTGCGGGCTTGCGCAAATCAGATGCAAACATCATCGTTGATCCGCGGCGGGCTTCACCTCGCAACTGTGTCCGCGAAATTTTTTCGCGGACTGGCTCACGGATGACATCATTTTTTGACGGGTTCTTTGACATAGCATTGTTACGACGCGGTGGGCCAACGAAAATCCGGTCTTCCGTAGGGGCAGGGCTTGCCCTGCCGATATTTGTAGGGCGAGGCAAGCCGCGCCCCTACGTCGGAACAGGGCGCAGCAAGCCGCGCCCCGACGACACTGGCCATGCTTTTTCATCGCGACTAAACGGCGGGGAATCGCGATTTCCAGCCAACATCTGCTAGGGCATAGCCCTTGACCAAATCCGTTACCATCGTGCATGAATTCGTATCGTGCATGAGAAGGACAATTTGGTAGAGGGCTTTCTCTGCCGTCCGGCCAAACCGGCAGAGCTGCCCAATATTGTCCATCATCGCAAGGGCGCAGCAAGCAGCGCCCCTACAAGTGGAAATCGTTCATCCTTGCTAAACTTCTGCCCGAAAATGAGATGCTATTGGTCTGCCCAAAGGCGCGGGAAGGGAGTCGCAGAAGTAGAAATGGAAAATGCGAATAAAATCATCGTGCAATGAAAATGAAAAATGATTTCTCTTCTCTGCGTCCTCTGCGCCTCTGCGGCAAGGGCATAGCCCTTGACCAAACTTGAATTTCGTTTAGAAAAGACTTTTTTAGTTCTTTGCGTCCTTTGCGCCTCTGCGGTGAAGACCGGTTTTTTCCGCGGTTTTCATCCGCGATGCGGGTTGAAAACTGTTCAGCGAGGGCGATTCTTTTTGCTGTGCTTTTTAGGAGTTAAGAAATTCCGCGCTGGTCGTGTATGCAAAGCTCAGCAAGATGTGAGCAGATCATCCTTCGTCCCGCAACGCGGGACTTCAGATGACAAGCAAGAGTGTCCGCACCGCGAAGAGAACAGACAAATCAGGCAGAGGAATGAAAGGAGTATTGTCTCCAGGTTTTTCCCACCTGCTCGACTACTTCCTGGGGAGATGCGTTCAGGCCGGTCAAGGGAAAGGTAAACTCGCCGCTGTTGGCCATAGAGGCAAAAGAGTAAATTCCGGGCAGCTTGAGCTGGGGGTCAATCTGGAGGCCGAGCGCGTCGGTCTTTCCGCCTTCGGAAGATTCGATAAAAGTCAGCCTCACATTGTGAATGGCTTCCCAGGGAATGATGAACGGCCTTCCGCTCAAGCCGGCTATGCCGAGCTGAACGCCCTGGTCGGTGATGGAAATGACCGGTTTGGGGATTAGCAGGGATTTGATTCCCGCGAAAAAGCCAAGCCCGCCCAGGACCAGAGCGGCCCATCCGAAGATTCTCAAGCCCTTTTCCGGGCTTATGGGGATGAACCGATGGAGGAAAACGATTTCGATTCCAAGCGCGAAAAAAATCGCGGTGATAAAAAGGCCGATGCCCTGGTTTAACTTTTTATAATAATAGGCCTGAAGCACGATCCCGGGAGTGAGCGGCGCATATTGGTATTGCGGCTCGGGCCGGGAAAAAAGTGATGCGCTGGGAGGCTCCGGGGGCATTCCTTCAATCGGCCCGGCGTTAATAGCGGCAGTCTTTTTCCTCATCCGGAAAAGCGCGGGCAGTTGCACCAGGCTGAAAAAGATAAGGAATATTCCGGTCATCTGGGAGAAATGCTTGAAGATCAGTTTGGTGAAAAGGATGTCGATCCCGGCCAGTGCGGGAAGGATAGCGGTGATGAGCATCAACCTCCCGATCAGGATTTGCATCCTGGGGGGCATTTCCGGCTTGGTTTGCGGCATATTCATTTTGCATTATGCGCTGTCCGCGCAACGACTTATTTTTTCTTTTTATCTTTGTTTTCCTTTGCGCTTTTCCGTTTGGCGCGCAATTCTTCAACCCGTTTTTTGATTTCCACTTCCTTGCCTATGTCGCCGGGCTTAAAGAACACCTCCCCCTCAAGTTCATCCGGCAAGTATTGCTCGGCCACAAAATGACCGGGGAAATCGTGCGGATAGTTGTAGCCTTTGCCGTATCCGAGCCTGCTCATAAGGGGCGTGACCGGATTCCTTAAATGCATCGGAACCGCAAGCGAGCCGGTCTCCTTCACCTTGGCCCTGGCTTTTTCCATCGCCATATACGCGGAATTGCTTTTCGGAGCGGATGCGAGATAGATGCAGGTCTCAGCCATCGGTATAATGGCCTCGGGCAGGCCTGCAATCTCAAGCGCGTGCTCGCACAGCACCGCCATCTGGAGAGCGTAGGGGTCGGCCAGGCCGACATCTTCAGCCGCAAAAATAATCATCCGCCGGCATATAAAGCGAGGGTCGTCGCCCGACTCGAGCATTCTCACCATCCAATAAACCGCCGCGTCCGGGTCTGAGCCCCGCATCGATTTGATAAACGCGCTGATCAGGTTGTAGTGCTCCTCGCCGGTCTTGTCATACAAAAGCGAGCGGCTGGCCAGGGCTTCCTCAGCATAAGCCAGCGTTATTTTCTTGCCTTTCTCGGACCGGGCAAGCTCGTCCGCAAGCTCGAGCGCATTCAAAGCGCGGCGCGCATCTCCCTCGCAAAGACGGGCCAGGTAATCAAACACCTCGCTCTCAACTTCAAGCGGGTCCTTGGCCGCAAAAAGCCCTCGCTTTTGGTCTTGAACCGCATTTTGCAAAATCGTCTTGACTTGCGGCTCCATAAGCTTGTTGAGCACGCACACCCGACAGCGGCTCAAGAGCGGAGCGATTACCTCAAAGCTCGGGTTTTCCGTGGTCGCGCCGATCAGGATGATCTTTCCTTGCTCCACATAAGGAAGGAACGCGTCCTGCTGGGCCTTGTTCCAGCGGTGAATCTCGTCCACGAAAAGCACGGTCTGCTGATTCCGGCTCTTGCGGATTTTTTCCGAAGTTTTGATCGCAGCCCTGAGATCGTCCACGCCCGAGAGCACCGCGGAGAAGCTCAAAAAATGAGCGTCGCTCGCCTGGCACAGGATACGCGCGAGGGTTGTCTTGCCCGAGCCGGGAGGACCCCAGAAAATCAGGCTGGTGACTTTCTTCTGCTCCGCCAGCCGGCGCAAGAGCCTGCCGGGGCCGACCAGCTGCTCCTGGCCTACGAACTGGTCCAGGGTTTGGGGCCGCACTCGGTCCGCGAGCGGGCTGAATTCCAGGTCTTCTTTCCTGCCGCCTTTGTCCGCGGCAGGCTCGTCTTCGAAAAGCCCATCCATCAATTTAAAATCATAGCACAGCCGGAATTCCTCACAAGAAAAACCTTTGAGCAATAACTCCCGGCCTTCTTTGCCGGGAAACCGGCCGGCCGCATACCAGGCCGGTTGCGGAACACGCTTGACTAACTATACTAAAAGGCATAGTATTTCTTTTGTTGCAAATGATGTAAGCAGGAGGACCAAAATGGACAAAGGACTCGTGCTTATCGTTGACGACGACGACAGCGTCCGCAGGTCTCTGGCGCGGGTAATCGAAATGGATTTATACAAGGTCTTCACCGCGGTGGATGCAAAAAGCGCGCTGCAAATAATGAGAGAGAATCCTGTGGATGTTGTTATTTCCGACCTTCGGATGACGGGCGTGCACGGCTTGAGCCTTTTGCGCATAGCCAAGGACAACTACCCCGATGTAATCAGGATTGTGCTCACCGGTTTCGGCGACCTGGATTCCGCGATTGCCGCGATCAATGAAATTGAAATTTTCCGTTTCTACTTGAAGCCCTGCAGCGACAAGGAGCTTATGGCCGGCCTGGCTGATGCGATGCGCATCCGGCGCAGCCATTTGGCGAATCAGAAGCTGATCAAGGGGCTGAGCGACCAGTTGGATGAAATCAAGTCCCTTGAACTAAAGCCAAAGAAATAAGGTTAAAGCCGCCAAAAACTGGTTCCCCTCCAGAGGTCAAATTTGTTCTTGCTCTGAATTTTCCGGCTTCCAGTCTCCGGCTGGAAACCTCCAGCCGGGCTGTCCGGTTGGGAATAATTGCTTTTAGTCCCTTATCAACTTAAAATTGAACAAAAGATGCCCAAAGATTCCAAAATCGGCAAGATGGACCTTGAACACAAGACTATCCGGATTGAAGAGCTCTCCGACCGCGTCAAAGTCGCAATTGACCTTTACAATGTGGCCCAGAGGCGGTTTGAGAAAGGCCTGGAGTCGATCCGGGAGTGGGAGAACATCATCCGAGTGCTGAATATGGAGATAAAAAATATCGAGCGCTTCATTGCCATTGCCCACCACAATATGGGCGTGGTCCAGGCCCAGAAAAACAATCTGGAGCAAGCGAGGGAAGAGTTTGAGGCCGCGCTTGAAATCGACCCGGAATACGCGATCGCTTATTTCAACCTGGCCGTTGTTTTTAAAAAGCTGGGCCGCCTGGACAAGGCCAAAGAATTCTACCAGAAGGCAAAGGCGCTCGGTTACGAGCCCTGAAGTTTGCCATGTGCGGATTTGCCGGCAAATTCTGTTTCTCCCCGGAACTAAATCCTGACCGGGAACTGATCAAAAAAATGACGGATCAGGTCCGCCACCGGGGGCCGGATGAGGAAGGATTTTTTTTTGAGAGAGGCATCGGACTTGGACATCGCCGTCTCCAAGTCATCGACCTTGAAACCGGCGGCCAGCCGATGCAAAGCGCGTGCGGCCGGGGAGTGATTGTTTACAACGGGGAGGTTTACAACTTCCGCGCTCTCCGCTCCGAACTGGAGAAAAAAGGCCGGCGGTTCAAAACCTTAAGCGACACCGAGGTGGTTCTCAACGCATACCTTGAATGGGGAGATTCTTTCGTAGAAAAATTGCGGGGGGTGTTCGCATTTGCCATTTACGACCGCGACCAGAGAAAACTTGTCCTGGCCCGGGACCGGTTCGGAGTAAAGCCGCTCTACTATTTTCTGGGGCCGGGTTTCATAACCTTTGCCAGCGAGCTTAAATCGATAATTCTTGACCCCGCGCTCGGGCGCCGAATGGACTCGGTTGCGATTTATCAATTCTTTTCGCTCCAGCACATTCCCGGCCCGAGAAGCGGCATCCTGGGTGTGAGCAAGCTCTTGCCCGCGCACCTTCTCGTGGTCAACAGCCGGGAAGCGTCCTTGAAAAGATATTACGCGCTGGCTCCGGTCGATGAAGATCTTGCTCCCGACCGCAACACCGCGTATGAATTGATTTTTGCCGAGCTGGAGAACGCGGTGAAAGACGAGCTTATAAGCGATGTTCCGATCGGGGTTTTTCTTTCCGGCGGGCTCGATTCCTCGACCGTGACCAAAGCCGCGCTCAGGCGCTCGGCAAGCAAGATCAAAGCCTACACGGTCGGTTTTGAGGAAGCGCAATGGGACGAGAGCAAATGGGCGAAAGCCGTGGCCCGCGAGCTGAAAGCGGAGCACATTCTGCTCTCCAACCGGGCGCAGGACCTGGTCTCGCTGCTGGAAAAAATCATCTGGCATTTTGACGAGCCGCACGGGAACTACACCGCATTCGCGAACTATCTTCTCTGCCAGGCCTGCAAAAGCGAGATCAAGGTTGCGCTCAGCGGCGGAGGAGGAGACGAGGTCTTCGCGGGATACACTCACCATCTCGCGGACAAGCTGATCAACTGGTATTATCGGCTGACTCCCTCGGCGCTCAGGAAAAATATTCTGGCGCGATTGTTCGCGAGCCTGGCGCCGGATGAAGACCAGGTCCCGGGATTCAGGCGCAGGCTGTCACGCGGCCTGGGGTTTGAGGAGCCGGATTTGGTTCTTCGCCACCTTCACTACCTCACGCTCCCGGACTTGAAGAAATGGATAAGCAGCGGAGAGCTGATCGGTTTTGATAAAATCTCAAGCTCTGAGCGCGAGGCCAACAACCCCTATCAACACCTTGCGCGCTGGGCGCGCGAATATCCGGGCAAGGACAAAATGAACAGTTTGCTCTGGCTCGACCTCCACACTTACCTTTGCGATGACATCCTCCTTATGACCGACCGGATGAGCTCGGCCAACGGACTCGAGGTGCGTGTGCCGCTCCTTGACCACAAGCTGGTTGAACTGCTCTTTACCCTTCCCTTCTCATACAAGCTGCCCGGGCTGAACAAAAAATTTATCCTCAAAAAATACCTGCTCCAAAGCCTGCCCCGGGAGCTGGTTTACCGGCCCAAGCAGGGATTCGGGGTTCCGCTCCAGGTATGGATCAAGGGACGACTTAAAGGTTTTTTCGCGGAGCTTTTTCAAAGCGGCCTCGCGCAAAACGAGAATTTCATCTCAATGCCGCTTGCCCGGCGGATGCTCAAAGAACACACCGAGCAGGGCAAAGACCACACCACCGCGATCTGGATGATCGCTCACTACCTGCTCTGGAAAAAAACCTTCTCGGTAAGCTCTTGAGGTTTGCTGTCCAAAAGCCTTTGCTTCAAATTCCCCCGCACTTGTTCATCCTTCGTCCCGCAGCCGGGACATTCCTTTAAGCCTTGCTCAATATCCTTGCCGCAAAACGGACATTTCAACATGACAGCCTTTCGCTATTCTCCTGAAATCACCAGCCCCCGACCCCTGATCTCTGCCCTTGTTAAATTAAAAGTTAAGGTCTGACCCACACCTGTCCAAAATAAAGTTTCCTGAGCATTGAAAACTCCCTCGGTTTTTGGCAAATTAGTTTTGCCCAAAAAAACCAAACCAAAAACCAGAAGGGAGTAAGAAGATGATACGCTATGCCAG
>Ga0315280_10001092_pt1 | contig 48058 bp, 38 predicted proteins | sample YL17G06_40_MG_FD_203697 | JGI IMG/M metagenome (GOLD analysis project Ga0315280, IMG submission 203697) | Sediment microbial communities from Yellowstone Lake, YNP, Wyoming, USA - YL17G06_40 | ecosystem: Environmental > Aquatic > Freshwater > Lake > Sediment | place: USA: Wyoming | collected... | reverse complement strand
CCATAATCGGTTACTGATTGATTCCACAAGAGTTGTGGAAAATCCGCCAATCTCTCCCAACGCATTGATCAGTCAATGCTTACGGCAACTCAGAACATAACGGCCCATAGCCCTGCCGTCACGGGACACAGCGGGCAGGTAGCCTAAGATCCCGGCGGGTCTGGGGCCAGCGACGAAGTCGCCTGTTTGGACGTCGATGCGGAAGAGGCCGAACCCATCGGTAGGATGTTCCGCGAGAACGAGCAAGAAGCGGGCGTCAGGCGACCAGCGAGCAAGGGGCACCCGGTCGAGCTTGGAGGCCAGTTCACGCACCTGTCCGCTTTCGGTGGAGCGGACACATAGCGCCTTGGCTCCCCAATATCCCGCCCCTCGCTTCGAGAGGAAAAGCAACTGCCGGCCGTCCGGCGACCAGTCGGGCTTGCTGTTGGAACCTACGAAACGCTGGGTGGCGGCGCTCGGCGCGGAAATGAGCTTGCCCGTCGCAAGATCAAGCTCGGCGATGTACACGTCGCTCATCTCCGTACGCACGCCGTAGTAGTACGAACCGTTTTGGGTAAACCCCATTGCGGCGAGGTCCAGCCCCAGGTCAGGCTTGACCAGCTCTGGAGTTCCTTGGGGGTTGCCCTCAGCAACTTGAATCCACCAGGCGCCCATGGTTCCGGTACGGTTGCTGAGGAACAGGATTCTCTTGCCGTCTGGCGTCCAGTCGGGATTGACATCATTGGCCGGGTGCTGAATCAGCGGGATCTCGCGCCCTCCGTTCAAGCCAAAGACGAAGATGTCTTTCTCGCCAGATTCAGGGCGCTGCGGAAGAGCGTACGCGATATAACGGCCATCCGGAGAGAACCGAGGGCGCACCGGTGCGCGTTCATCGAAGTTTCTCAGTGGGCGCACCGAAGCGTCCCGCGCGGAAACCAGGGCCATTCTGCTGGTCCCGTCCCTTCGTTTGAAGACGGTCAGAATACTCTTGCCATCCGGGGACCAATCGGTGGGATACGCACTCACCTCGGCATCGCTGTAAAGAACGCGAGGCTCGGTCCCGTCCACCCCGATAACGCGCAGTTCCCAGAGCCCCTCTTGATCCCAGCTGTAGGCCACCTGCTTGCCGTCCGGGGATGGCACCGATGAATAGGCGGACTGCCAAACACTCTGGTGTTTGGTGAGTTGGCGTATCTGCCCTGTGGCGAGGTCGCGGATCGCCAGGTCCTCGCTCCCGCTCCGGAAAGTCAGGTAGGCGCCGTCGCGGGAAGGCGCGCCCATGGCTCCATACCACGGCCCGACCCAGACCTGGCGGACGGTGACCGCCGGCGTCGAGCCTGGCCCTCGGCCCAGCACGGCCAGCCGCGCCCGGGCAGTGGCCACCGTTTCTTTCTGATCAGAAAATTCGCGCACCACCCGTTCGTAGGCCTTCGTCGCTTCCGCGCTGCCCAGCTTCTCGTAACACTGACCCATGCGGACCAGAGCTTGAGCCGCCGCGGCGTGATCGCTGCCATTGGCGAGCTTCTGATACAGATCGATCGCGCCCTTCAGGTCGCCCTCAACCGTTTCTTTGTTGATGGCCGCCTGAAGCTGCGCCTCGGCGCGAGGATCCTTCTGCGTGCCCTTCTGTGCGGCCCCGAGCGACAGCGCAAGCGCCGCGCTCATGGCCAAAGCCATCCATGTTTTCGTTCGCATTGTTGTCACCTCCGCGAACAACATAGAATTTCAAAATCTGACCGGTATCGGCCTCGTGTCAGATTTCGGTCAGAATTCAAAATCAGGCATCGAACCGGTAACCCAGCCCGCGCACGCTTACCAGGTGACGCGGCTCCTGCGGATCAAGTTCGATCTTGCGCCGCAGGTTCATGATGTGGTTGTCGATGACCCGGTCGGTAGGGCAACTGTCCGGCCGCCAGACCAGGTCGATCAGTTGGGAACGGGTCAGGATCTTCCCCTGCCGGCGCACGAAGGTGGTCAGGAGCTTGAACTCCAGCCGCGTGGTCTCCACCGCCGCGCCGCCGCGCCTCACCTCGCCGCGCCCGAAATCGACCTCGACATCCGAGAAGCGGAAGATGTCGGGGGCCTCGGGCGCGCCCCGCCGGAGCATCGCTTTGACGCGGGCGCGCAGTTCGAGCGCGCTGAAGGGCTTGGTGACGTAATCGTCGGCGCCCAGCTCCAGCCCCAGGACTTTTTCCGCTTCCAGCGCCTTGGCCGTCAGCATGAGAATGGGCGTGCGATTGCCCGCATGCCGCAGTTCCCGGCAAATCGCGTAGCCGTCTTTCCTCGGCAGCATGATATCCAGCAGGACCAGGTCGAATTCTCCCCCCCGGGCTCGTTCCAACCCCGAGAGGCCGTCCTTGGCCACTTCGACATCATACCCTTCGAGCGCGAGGTCGTTCTTCACCCCGAGCGCGATGCCAGGATCGTCCTCGATAATCAAGATCTTTGCCATTTCAGCTTACCCCCGGCAGCAACAGCGTGAAGGTGCTTCCCCGGCAGGGTTCACTCTCAAGCCGGACGCCGCCGCCGTGGGCTGCCATAATGCGATGGACCATCGCCAGGCCGACTCCGGCGCCGACTATACCGCCCTGCCTGGCTGCCTCACCGCGGGTGAACTTTTCGAAGATGCGCTGCTGCTCGGACGCGGGGATACCCAAACCGCAATCGCGCACACGGATGGCAGCTCGGCCACCCTCCTTCTGAACGTCGATCCAGACATGATGGCACTCGGGCGAGTACTTGACCGCATTGTCCAGCAGGTTCCAAACGGCGCTGCCCAGCGCCGTGCGGTCCGCGTTCACCAGCGGCGTGTCTTTGCCGGCGGTCACCTCGATCCGGTAGCCGGACACTTCCACCTCGTGCTGGAAGTCATTCGATATCTCGCGCACGAGTTCGGCCGGATCGATGGTTTCGAAGCGGTACTGCATCGCGCCGGCCTCCATTCGGCCGAAGTTGAGCAGGCCCTCCACGAGCCGCCGCAGCCTCCGGCTCTCGCGCACCAACACGCCGTAATACTCGTTGCGGTCCGCATCGCCGGCGACTCGCCCGGAAGCCAGCAGGTCCGACAAGAGGCAGAGCGAGGAGAGCGGCGTGCGGAATTCGTGCGAAACCGAGGACACGAATTCCGACCGCAAACGGCTGACCGCCATTTCCCGGGTCACGGCGCGCCCGACAAGGTAGGCGCCGGTAAGAATCAACGCGGATATCAGTGCCAGGGCGGCGACCAGGATGCGTCTGCGCGTCCGGGCCGGCGCGAGGACGGTGTCGGGATCGGTGGTCACCGCGTGCACATTCCATGGCAGTTGTGTCTCCGAGGCAAGCCGTACCGTCTGGCGCGGCGAGCCGGCCACTTGGCGACCGAGCACTGGCCGGCCTTCCACATCCGTCAGGATGACGGCGATATCCTGCTTTGCGAAGCTGGAGCCGCGGCTCTCGTTCAGCCGGGCTTCCAGCCATTGGGGGCCGAGAAGCAGCAGCACCAGGCCGTCGTTGGCCTGACGCCAGATGGACAGCAGGGGTTGATTCGACTCCCACAGAATCCGCTTTCCCGCGCCCGGCAAATTTCCCCGCCACTCCTTATAAAGGGCCTCCGCCGCAGAGGCGAGGGCCAGGGTCTCCACGCCATCCGGGGACTGCCCTGCCTGCCCCAGAATCCGCCGGGCCTCCCCAGCATGGAATTCATAAGCACCCCGCGTCAGGCGCCAACGCCGTTCTCTCAACCCATCCCGCAGGAGCGTGGCTTCCTGTCTGGCTGCCTCGACTCTGTTAGCCTGCTCGAAGACGCGGAGACGCGCCTGGAGGGCGATAAGCTCCGGGGGCAGCATCTCGATCTGCATGGCTTTGACGGTCGTCAATTCACCGTAGGCCGCCAGCGCTTCGTCCCAACGTCCCAGCTTGCGGTAATTCCGGGCAATTCGCAGCAGCGCCGCGGCACGGATCTGCGGATCGGGGGAGCGTGCCGGCTCCCGCAAGACCTCGACTGCCTTGGCGCTGTCCAGCTGCCGGAATTCGAGTCTCTCCGCTTCGGTGAAAAGGGAAGCGGGCGGCTCAGGCTTTCTGGGTACTGCTGGATAGAAGGGTAGCCTCCGCTCGGGGAAGTCTTCAGCGGCATCCGGCTGGAACAGGATGAGCGCGCAGTCGTTCGTGAGAGTCCCGGCGTCGGCGCCTGCCTGCCGTCGCCGCTCGACCGGGGCGAGCGATGCCAGGCGAGTCATCTGTTCTTCGATCCGGGAGAGCGACTTCTGGAGAGTGGCAGCAGCCAGGTCGGTTGCGCTTTCACGGCGTTCTTGCAGGCGTTGAACGGCCAGTTCCTCGTCCTGGCGCACTAGCCTCCAACCCAACCAGAGCATGACTCCCACGAGTACCACGGCAACCGCCAGGAAGGAAAACAACAGGCGACGCGGCGGTCCAAGCCACTGCTTCCGAGATTTCATTTCGCGGAGTTCCGTTAACTCTGAGTATACCCCCAGGCCATCTGAATCGTGTCGCGGTTTTGTCAGAATTCGGTCAAAAGATGCGGCACCGACCCGGGGTTATAGAAATTACTTTTCGCGCGACGCCACGATCCATCCCGTCAAGCTCGGAATCGGCTGCTGCCTTTACGAGATGTTGGACAACCTGGTCATTTGTCCGCATATCGCCGGCGCCAACTGGACCACGCGCGGGAAGATGTCTCGCATAGCCACCGAAAACCTCATCATGGGCACAGGGGTCGGTACAGGAGGAAGGGGAGGAAGGGGTCAGGTCTGGAAAATCTGACCCTTTGCCTACAAATCTGAATTTTCCAGACCTGACCTCTACTGCCACGAATCACGTGCTCGATCAAAGCCATGTCATCGAATTGCTGAACTTCATTCTCCATACATTTCCGTGATGATACGCCGTAAAGCAGCGGCTTCATCCGGGGAGAGAACTCCAAGTTTGGATCCCAGCCGGCTCTTGCTGATCGTCCGGATCTGGTCAACTGCGATTTCAGCATTACGGCGGCCGACCCGGATTTGCTGGCGCGAACGCCAGGCAGGATGAATGCTGGCCGTCAAGGGGCATACCGTCACGGTTTGGAGCTGTTTGTTCAGAACGTCCAGGCTGACGACGACGACCGGTCTTTTTTTTGCCATCTCCGCCCCTTGTGTAGGTTCCAGGTTGGCCCAGCGGATTTCATAGCGCTCTATCGCTTCACGCCCGCCGATTTCCTTATATTTGGCAACTCTTGCGGCCACTCTCGGGGCCTCTCCGGAATCCCAAGGATGGACGTCCAGTCCGTCGGCAGCCGTAACATCCAACTCGCTCCAGTCCTCTCCCGAGAGGGCCATCTCCCGGGCAGTATCTTCCCACGTGAGCTTTGCACCAGAAAGTTCCGCCGGGCGCAGCATGATTCCCTCAACCCTCTCTTCCATGACAACCCTGGCACCAATCCCATATCGGCGCAACGTTGCGGCCGGGACGCGAACCCCCTTGGAGTTGCCGATGCGTGTTATTTTGAGCTCGATGGCTTTCATGTAATTACTGTAATTACCTCACATCGTGAAGTCAAGAGCGCGCAAGGAAGGAGTAAGGGGTCAGGTCTGGAAAATTTAAATTCATAATTTAAATTCATAGGCAAAGAATTAAATGTTCCAGACCTGACCCCTTACTCTATACAGACGCAATCCAGACCGAATGCGGATGCTCCCGTGACATAAAGTGCAGTATACTCGCGGTGAGCGTGCCTATCATGTTGCCGAAGCAATGGATCCGTTCGCCCTATCATCTGCTTTGGATGTTTTTATCGATCACATTGGTCTTGGCCACAGCCTTGGGTTGGCTGGGTTGGCAGTTGCTGCAGCAGGAACGCGCGTTGTCGAGGCAACGGATTCAGGAACGTGTGGAAGTTGCGGCCGACTTCATCACGGCTGCGCTCCAGAGGGATCTGTCGGAACTCGAACAAGACCTGACCCACCTGGCAAATATGACCGGGGAAGGCTTGGCTCGGGATTCATTGGAGTTCTCGCGTAATCTGCCCGGCGACTCCGTGCTGCTGCTTTTCACCGCAGACGGTGTGGAACCCCTGCCGGGCGATCGGCTTCTCTTCCACCCATTCCTGACACCTGCGAAGGAGCCAGCGCCCGCACTTTTTTCGGCCGCGGAAGTATTCGAGTTCCAGCGAGGCGACCACAACCGGGCAATATCAGCTCTAAAGGAACCGTCGCGCTCGGCAGATCCTCAGATACGTGCCGCAGCTTTGAATCGCATCGCGCGGAACTGGCGAAAAGGCGGGCGTTGGGAGGAAGCAATCCGCGCCTATGCAGACCTGCGCGCACTCGGGCCGGTAACAGTCAGTGGACTGCCGGCTGAACTTCTGGCACGCGACGCCCTGTGCTCTCTGCATGAGGAACGCGGCGACATAGCGCGTTTGAAAGAGGAAGCCTCCGCCTTATACGCCGATCTTGGCCGAGGCCGCTGGATAATCGACGAGGCAGCTTACATCTATTATGCCGGCCAGGCGCGGCAGCGCATGGGTGCTGCCGCTGCCGAGGAGGACACCCGGTTGGCTGCTTTGGTCCTGTCCGAAGCAGCCCGGGTGCTCTGGGGAGAATGGCAAAGGAACAGACAGGGAGAGCCTGCCTCGGGGGGACGGCGGATACAACGGCTTGCCGATCGGCCGCTTCTGCTTGCATGGCGCAGTTCGGGGGACCGCATGGCGGCACTGGCTGCCGGCACTGATTTCCTGGAATCGGCTTGGCTGCGGGAGGTCAAGCCGAAGCTGGCGGATCACGGCGCTGTGCTGAGCCTGATCGATACGAATGGCCAACCAGTCTGGGGAGATGCGCCGACTGCCGAGAATCGTGCTTCTGTACGATTGGCCTCCGCAACCCGCCTGCCCTGGATTATTCAAGTATCGGCATCCGCGAATCCGGCTGAAAGCGATACCCAGATGATTCGCCGCCGGCTCCTGGCGGCAGGATTCGGTCTCGTCGTCCTGCTGGTCATATCAGGGGGCTATTTCATTGGCCGTGCAGTGACGAAGGAGTGCCGGGTCGCTCAGCAACAGTCCGACTTTGTGGCCGCCGTTTCCCATGAGTTCCGGACGCCTCTGACGTCACTTTGCCAGTTCACCGAATTGCTGGCCAAGGGCCGAGTCGAGGGCGAGGAGGATCGCCGGCGTTTTTATGGGGTGCTCGCCCGTGAAAGCCAGCGCCTGCGCCGCCTGGTCGAAGGATTGCTGAACTTCGGCCGCCTGGAGGCCGGGGTGCTCGATTACGGGTTTGAGACGCTCGATCCCGCAGTTCTGATTCGACAGGTGGTCGCAGAGTTTGAGGAGGAGGGAAATTCCCGTGACCACCGTATCGAGTGCCTCGTGGATAATCCTCTCCTGCCGGTGCGTGCCGATCGTGAGGCGCTCGGCTGCGTGATCTGGAATCTGCTCGATAACGCGGTCAAGTACTCCCCGGACCAGCCCGCAGTGCGCATCCGTGTCGGGCGGGCGGATGGCCGCGTGAGCATCGCCGTGCACGACGAGGGAGCCGGCATCGCGCGGGCCGAACAGGCCGGGATCTTCAAGAAATTCACCCGCGGCGCGGCAGCCAGGGCTCTGCATGTCCGCGGGACCGGGATCGGCCTCGCCACGGCATACCAGATCATTCATGACCATGGAGGGGAGATCACGGTGGACAGCGAGCCCGGCAAGGGAAGCACATTTACCGTTTTCTTACCGGCAGTGGAGCCATCATGACCAGGATCCTCATTGTAGAAGATGACGACAATATTGCGCTGGGCCTTCAGTACGACCTGAAACTGGAGGGATATTCCGTTGAGGTGGCTGCAGATGGCGACAAAGCCTGCCGGCGGGCGCGTGAGGCGCCGTTCGACCTCATCGTGCTCGACATCATGCTGCCCCGAAAAGATGGATTTGCCGTCTGCCGCGAACTGCGGCGGGCCGGGATGAAAACGCCGATCCTCATTCTTACGGCGAAGACCGCGGAAGCGGAAAAAGTGCTCGGCCTCGAATTGGGAGCCGACGACTATGTCACCAAGCCTTTCAGCCCGCTGGAACTGCGCGCCCGCATCAAGGCGCTGCTGCGCCGCGGCGCGCCCGAGCCCCTGGATGTTTATGTTTTCGACGAATTCGAAGTGGATTTCGACCGCTGCGAAGTCCGCCGCTCCGGAGAACACGTAGACCTGACGCCGACCGAATTCAAACTTCTGGCGACGCTGATTCGCCGAAAAGGGCGTCTATTCACACGCGAGCAACTGCTCGATGCGGTCTGGGGAGTGGGCAACTATCCCACTGACCGCGTTGTCGACAACCACATGATGAACCTGCGCCGCAAGATCGAGCGCAAGCCGAGCGCACCGCGGCACTTGATCAGCGCACGCGGGCTCGGCTACCGGTTCGAAGATTAACCGGAATCGTGCACAAATCAGACCGTTTCCCGATCACAGCCGGAAATGATAGGAGCAAGTTTCTGTCGGGAGGCAAAATATGAGAAAGCCATCAGCATTATGGATTGCGGTCGTGGTTCTGCTCGTTGGTCTGTTGTCAGGAGTTTACGGAGTCGGCCAGAGCGATAAGCAGGGCGAAGCTCTGCTTCAGGCAGCCAAAAACACGGAGTTAGTGAAGGGGGATCTGAACGCTGCTATTGATCAGTATAAGAAGATTCTTGCGCGGCCCGGCGTTGGCCGGACCGTGGCGGCGAAGGCCTGGCTCGAGATGGGCCAGTGCTATGAGAAGCTGGGCCAGGCGGAGGCGCGCAACGCGTACGAGCAACTGGTGCGGCAATATGCGGATCAGACCGAGCAGGCCCAGGCCGCGCGGGCCAGGCTGGCTGCATTGGCCGGGACTCTAAGCCGGACTGCCGGCACAGAGATGACGATTCGGAGGGTATGGTCAGGTCCCGGGGTGGATGTCACTGGGTCACCTTCTCCGGATGGAAGATACCTTTCCATCATGGATCCTGATTCGGGCGATCTTGCCCTATGGGAAATCGCCAGCGGGCAAAAGCGACGGCTTACAAATAAGGGGAGCTGGTCCACTGCAGAAATGGTACTCGGTTCGACATGGTCTCCTGATGGCAAAAAGATCGCCTATTGCTGGTTAAATAAAGATGTCACCGGCGAATTCAGGATCATCGGGAGTGACGGATCCGAGCCACGGATTATGGGTGCGGTCTGGCCTCTGCGTTGGTCCCCGGATGGCAGGTCTATCCTTGCCGTTGTTCCCAAGAACAATTCCAGTCCTGAGATGCTGGCCTTGGTATCTGTGGCCGATGGTTCTTTGACGACTCTCGGCACGGCTGAAAAGCCGATCGACTCATGGTCATGGGACGCAGGCTTTTCACCGGATGGGAAATACATTGTCTATGACAACCGGCAGAAGGAAGGGTCTCCGGAACGCGATATTTTCATAGTTTCTATCGATGGAAAACAGGGGATCCCGCTGGTCAAGCACCCCGCCGATGATCAGCTCCTCGGCTGGGTGCCGGGCTCCGACACCGTCCTCTTCGTTAGCGACCGGACAGGAACGCAGGATGCCTGGGCGCTTCATGTTGTTGACGGAAAACCTCAAGGTGAGCCGGTATTGGTCAGGAAAGACATCGGAGAAATAACGCCCATGGGATTTACCGGTGGAGGCTCTTTTTACTATAACGTCGGGGTAAGCGTCGTAGATGTTTTTGAGGGCTCGCTGGATTTAGCCAAGGGGACGGTTGTGGAGCCGCCAAAGAAGATCCTCCAGCGCGTGGTCGGCACCAACTACTCTGCTGAATGGTCTCCCGACGGCAAGTACCTGGCCTATGTGACGGAGCGCAAAGCGGGGTCCGGATCGCAAAGCTCTTACATCCTGTGCATTCGTTCCGATCGAACCGGAGAAGAGCGAGAAGTCCCGCTTCCCATTGAATCCTTCTGGTATATGCACTGGTCGGCTGACAGCAGTGCAGTTTTTGCCACGATGTACGACAAGACAAACCAGGGCCTTTTCAAAATCGACATCCAAACCGGCAAGCAGGCTCTTTTGGCCCGAAGCGGGTGGTCCGATTCGCTGATCAAGAGTTTCGCGGTTTCGCCGGACGGGAAGTCGGTTTTTTATGCTCATTTTCAATGGACGAAAAAACTGTTGACTATCATCAGGCATGACCTGGAGACAGGACAGGAAAAAGAGGTCTATCGGCAAGCGGCTCCCCCGGATATCGGCGGCTTGACGGTCTCACCTGACGGGAAGTATCTGTCCTTCAGCACTGGGGAATTAATTGCGAGCGGGGGGCATGTCATGGTCATACGGATCATGCCGGCGGCGGGCGGTGAAACACGAGATCTTCTCCGGGGAATACTCGAAAACGACGCCTACGTTTCCCGTCATGCCTGGACTCCGGATGGCAAGACCATCCTTTTTGTCAAAAGAACAACCAGCGCAAAAGAAGATAAACATGAGTTATGGCAAATACCTTCCGTAGGCGGAGAACCCAAGAAGATCAACATAGGCATGGAGGTGCGTGAAATGCAGCTTCATCCGGATGGGCGGCGGATAGTATTCACATCCGGCAATACTCTGAAAGAAATCTGGGTGATGGAGAACTTCCTGCCGGGGCTCAAGGCTGCGCGATAGCGGCACGAAAGCACCGCTTTGAGCGTCGAAGTCTGCACGGCAGCAAAGAGAGTGTTGGATGATGCTCCCGGTGTAAGTCTGCGCCGGGATGGCCTGCCTTGACGAAATCTAGATATAATCTGGACGAATACGCCATGAAACCATGCTAGATATTGAACGTTATGCCGCGATTACGCGTCTGGTTGCGTCCTCCGCGCGACCTCATGATGCTGTTTCTGCTGGTGATGCTGGCGCCAGCGGCCACGCTGGTGGTGCTTGGCTTGCGCCTTCTGGAGCAGGACAGGGCGCTCGAACGGCAACGGCTCACAGAACTGCGGGAGAGCGCCGCCGATCGGGCAGTGATGAGTCTGGAGCAGGTACTCACGGCAGCGGAAACACGTCTTGCAAATCCGAAGGTCTGGGACCCCACAGAGGATGCCCTGCGCGTAGTGTTTCATTCCCAGGGGATCGAGGTTACACCTCCCGGCCGCCTTCTTTACTATCCAGTGCTGCCGGAACGGCGCGAGGCGCCGGATCGTCTGTTTCGGCAGGTGGAGGAGTCCGAGTTTGGTTCTCGGGATTATCAGGCAGCGATTGTCCGCTGCCGCGAGCTTTCGTCCTCGTCGGATCCTGCGATTCGGGCCGGGGCGCTGCTGCGGCTGGCACGGAACCTTCGCAAGGCGGGCAAACAGCAGGCAGCCCTCGATATCTACGATCAGCTTGGCCGGATGAGGTCGGTGACCCTGGGAGGGATCCCGGCGGACTTGGTGGCTCGGCGGGCCCGGTGCTCCGTTCTGGATGAACTTGGCCGATCCGAGGATCTGCATCGGGAGGCGGCAGCGCTCGATACGGATTTGCGCACTGGCCGCTGGCAACTGGATCGCGCCTCGTACCTCTACTTCTCCGAGCAGGCGCACAGTTGGCTGGGATCTATGAGGAATCTGGAGCCGGTGAAGGAAGCGCTCGCTGGAGCGGTGGAGATGTTGTGGAAGAGGTGGAAGCAGACGCCATGGGACGAATCCAGCCAAACAGGCAGGCAATGCCTGTCTCGCGAAGCGGTCGCGCTTGTCGCTCTCTGGCAATCCACCCCAGAGCGCCTGGTGGCTATGGTGGCCGGCCCCCAGTATCAGGCACGGAACTGGTTTCCGGCAGTGGCCGGGATCGGAGGATTTCAGATGTCTCTCGTGAGTCCCGAAGGACACGCGGTTTTCGGCGATTCCCCAACAGCAGCCTTGCCGCGCACCCAACGTCCTGCGTCCGAAACCGGCTTGCCCTGGAGCGTCGTAGTCACGAATACCGACCCTTACGCCACGCTCGAAGAGTTTGCGTCTCGCCGCCGCCTCTTGCTGGCGGGCCTTGCCCTGGTGGGGATCCTGGTGATGGCGGGCAGCTATTTCATCTGGCGCGCGATGGCCCGCGAGTTGGCTGCGGCACAGTTGCAGTCGGACTTCGTTGCTGCGGTCTCGCACGAGTTCCGAACGCCGCTCACGTCACTGCGGCAGTTCAATGCGCTGCTCGCAGAGGGCGAGGCCACCGCCAATGAGCAGCGGAGCGAGTTCTGGGCCGCTCAATCGCGAGCCACCGACCGGCTGCAGAGATTGGTGGAATCATTACTGGATTTTGGCCGCATGCAGGCTGGAGCGCGACCCTACCAGTTCGAAAAGGTTGAACTGGGCGCTCTGGTCGAACGCGTGGTGGGCGATTTTCAAAAAGAGGCCGGAGCCGGAGGATTTGCCATCCAGTGCGCCTCTACCCGGGCCCTGGTGAATGCGGATGCGGAAGCGCTCTCGCGGGCGCTCTGGAACCTGCTGGACAATGCGGTGAAATACTCCGGGGAAAACCGCTCGATCGCGGTAGCAGTGGAAAGCCGTGCCGATTCGGTCTCGATCAGCGTCAGCGATCAGGGCCCAGGTATCCCGCGCGAAGAGCAGAAGGAGATCTTCCGCAAATTCGTTCGCGGCGCCTATGCGCGGGAGCACCGCATTCGTGGCACCGGGATCGGCCTGACGATGGTCCGCCACATTGTTGAAGCTCACGGCGGGAAGATCGAGCTGGCCAGTGCGCCCGGCAAGGGCAGTACGTTCACAATTCTGCTTCCAGCACGAGGGTAGAACATGGCGCGCATTTTGATCGTGGAAGACGAACCAGACATCGCTCTCGGACTGAGAGCGGACCTGAAGAAGCAGGGGTATGAGGTGGAGACGGTTACTGACGGCACCACAGCCATCCGCCGGGGGACGGCTGAAACATGGGACCTGATCCTGCTCGATATCATGCTGCCGAACATCGACGGCTTCGAGGTGTGCAGGGAGTTGCGGCGCGCCCGGGTGAAGACTCCCATCATCATGCTGACCGCGAAGATCCAGGAAGCCGAGAAGGTCATGGGACTGGAGCTGGGAGCGGACGATTACGTAACCAAGCCGTTCAGCCCGCACGAGCTGCGTGCCCGCATCAAGGCGGTGCTGCGGCGTTTCAGCGACGATTCGCTTGGGACCCATCGTTTTGGCGACTGCGAAGTGGATTTTGACCGTGCCGAACTGCGCCGCAACGGCGAGCCGATCGATCTTACCGCCCTCGAGTTCCGTCTGCTTTCGGTCTTCATCCGCCGCCGCGGGAGGGTACTGACGCGCGCGCAGCTAATCGATGCAGCCTGGGAGCCGGGCACTTTTATCAGCGATCGGGTGGTGGACACGCACATTCTGAATTTGCGCAAAAAGATCGAGCCCACCCCGGCCGAACCTCGCTACTTGCTCGGCGTGCGGGGAATCGGATACCGGTTTGATGGCTGAAAACTCGACGCAATCTCGACTTCCTCTGGATAAAGGCTCGACAGTCGCCTGCTAGGGTGGTCCTCACAGGGAGGTTAACCATGAAACTCTTGACGGCAACAATCTTAACAGCAGTACTGCTGCTCGCGGCTGCGCCCATGCAAAAGCAGGATCGGGCGGAGGTCGCGCTGCGGGCCGCAATGGACAAAGAAATGGTGGACGGCGACCTGAAGGCCGCCATCGAGATGTACAAGCGGATCGTGGCCAATCCGGGCGGCAACCGTGCGGTGGCGGCGAAGGCGCTGCTGCACCTCGGGCTGTGCAACGAAAAACTGGGGAATGCCGAAGCGCGGAAGTCATACGAGCGGCTGGTGCGCGAGTACGCAGATCAGACTGATGTCGTGTCAGAGGCACGCGCCCGGCTGGCCGCCTTGGGCGAGCCTCGGAGCAGCACAGCAGGCTCGGCAATGACGGTTCGGAAGGTATGGTCAGGCCCTACGGGGTCATCTCTCCTGGGAGCATCCTCGCCGGATGGAAAATATCTGTCTTTCGTCGACTGGGAAACAGGCGACCTCGCCGTTCGTGACCTGAGAACCGGAGAGAACCGCCGCATTACCAACAAGGGCACTTGGAAGGAGTCTGGTGAATTTGCTCTGTTCTCCAGATGGTCGCCGGACGGCAAACAAGTCGCTTATGACTGGTGGGGCAGAGGCAATTCCAACGAGTTGCGGGTTGTGGGCCTTGAGAACTCAAAACCTCGGATCCTCTACAAATCAAATGAAGGGGAACCGCTTCTGACCTGTGATTGGTCTCCCGACGGAAGATATATCTTGGTGAATCTGAGTAAGGAGGACAGAAGCTCAAGGCTGGCGTTAATCTCAGTCGCGGATGGAGCCCTGCGTATCCTCAAGACATTGGAGCGTGGCGGGTGGCCTGCCAGGTTTTCGCCGGACAGTCGCTACGTGGTCTACAGCCGTCCCCCACGCGCAGGGGTCCCCGAGGATGACATTTTTGTGTTCCCGCTGGCTAATGGCAATGAAACGCCACTGGTTGAACACCCGGCCCATGATTCAGTTCTCGAGTGTTCCCCTGAGGGCAATTGGGTCCTGTTTGCCAGCGACCGGTCGGGAGCTGGCGCTGTTTGGGCGATTCGGGTCGTCGGTGGAAGAGTTCAGGGAGAAGCTCAACTCATCAAGCCGGGCATGCCGGGGATCGATCCAATGGGATTGACGCGTATTGGGTCTTTTTACTATGGCTACGCACCGGCAGGCAAGAACGTCTATATAGCGAAACTCAATCCTGGCACGGGCAGAATTATCGGCCAGCCCGAAAAGGTGGTCCAACGCTTCGAAGGCATCAGCAGTGATCCTGCATACTCGCCTGATGGAAGGTATCTCGCCTATGTTTGCTCATCCGGACCCAGGGATTTGACCAGGGGCCGTGCAAATGTCCTCCGAATTCGTTCTCTAGAAACCGGCCCGGACCGCGAGTTTTCCACGGAATTCTCTAGAGTTGCGGGCCCGCGTTGGTTGCCTGATGGTCGCGCCATCCTGCTCGCAGGTCTTGGTAATAACGGGTGGGGCATCTACAAGCTGGATACCCAGACTGGCCAGTTGATTTTGCTTCTACACGATGCTCCGGGAGTCAGCCTTTCCGACATGGACGCGTCCGCTGATGGTAAGGCTTTTTTCTATGTTCGGTTGGAGAAGGGAAAAGATCTCTGCTTGATCCTCCTTCGAGACCTGGAAAGTGGCAGCGAAAAGGAAATCTATCGTGCCCCGGCGGCAGAAGACTTCAGGATATCCCGTTCGCCGGATGGTCGGTGGCTCGCGTTTCTGAACCGAAGGGACAATCGGGTTTTGAGGATCACCCCAGCCAACGGGGGAGAGACACGCGAACTATTCCGGTACGAGCAGAAGGGCAATTTCTCGATTTCCCTCGCTTGGACTGCTGACGGCAGATACATCCTCTTTTCCAGGCTGCCGGATCAGACGGGCAACTGGGATTTATGGCGGGTGCCTGTGGATGGCGGCCAGCCGGACAAGATGGGCCTGGAAAAGAGAGGCGAAAGCATCAGCGCCCATCCCAACGGGCGCCAGATCGCTTTCTGGTTGAATGAGTTGTCTATTACCGAAGTCTGGGTAATGGAGAACTTCCTGCCGGGACTCAAAGCCGCGCGATAGCAGCAGGAGAGGGGGAATGCTTATGTCTCGTATATCAAGCGCGCGCCGCAGCGCGTGGATGCTCCCACTGTCTCTACTTGTTCTCTGTGAGCTCGGCGCCCAGCAATCCGAGTTCAAGGGCACCTTCAAAGAGGAAATGGTCGAGATGCGCGATGGAGTCAAGCTCGCGACCAACGTGTTCGCTCCGGAAGGTCCGGGGCCATGGCCGGTCGTGCTGACACGCACTCCGTACGGCAAAGATAGAGGGGGTGCCGTGGACAAAGGAGGTGCCGTCCCCGGTTCGGATCGCACACAGGCCGCGCTGTACGCAGCGCGCGGATATGCGACGGTAATCCAGGATTGCCGGGGAACGGGCCGATCCGCAGGCACGCAAAACTTCCCGTACCTCACAGACGGACCCGATGGTTACGACACGATCGAATGGATTGCGAAGCAGCCATGGTCGAATGGCAAGATCGGGATGGTGGGCAGATCCGGCTATGCCATCACGGCCATGCTCGCGGCAACACAGGCTCCTCCGCATCTGCTGTGCGCATTTACCATGCTGGCCTCCGGCGATGCCCGTCGGGTCCTACTCTACATGGGGGGCGTGTACCGCAAGGACGTGGCCGATGGCTGGATGAAGTTCCACGGCAAAGAGGATCAGATTGCTGAGATTGTGGCGCGTCCAATTTCGGATCCCTATTGGGACTGGCTTGACATCGTCAAGCAGCACCCGAAGATTCGGATTCCGATTTACAACGTCGGCGGTTGGTATGACATCTTCGCGCAGGGCATGATCGACAGTTTCGTCGGACTCCAGAAAAACGGCAGAGGCCACAAGATCGCGGTCCACGTGTCGAGCAGCAACGATCCGCGCTTCGATCCAAATCCCAACACCGGCAAGCACCTGCGACTCGATTCCGAGACGCGCGTTGCCGTGAATCGCGTCTATCACGACGCGGCGCACCCATCGCGGATTCTGCTCCCCATCGTTCGCATCTATGAACCCGAGAAGCCCGTCGCGAACGGCCGCAACTGACGTTTGCGAGGGATCAGTGGCAGCGCAATTCATTGGGACAAAGTCACGCGCTCGAAGTGCGTTTCCTCACCGCGGGCTATACATGGTTGCGCAGCATAAGCTCGGCAGGATACGGGTTCAGATAGGTTTGTTCGAAGAGCCATTGTACCGGATGCCGCCGCAGGTGGTGTAAGAAGAGAGTTATGGGCACGACAAGGGGTATGAGCTGCTTGCGGTAATCGTTGATGGCCGAAGTAAGTTCAGTCCTATCGTCGGCGTCGATCTCGTTTTTCAGGAAGCCAAGGATGTGAAAGAGGACGTTGGCATGCGGATCTACGCTTGCGGGGATGACCGACGAACGATTGATGAAGCAGATAGGAAAGCGCGTCCGCCAGCTACGCCTTGCCCGTGGACTGAAGCAGGAGGGCATGTGCCGGTTCGGCTTTGAGTACAAATACTATCAGCGCATCGAGTACGGTCAGAAAAACCTATCCCTGAAAACCCTCAACAAGCTGGCCAAGGCTTTCGGGGTTCCGGTCGCGGAGCTGTTCCGTTTTGACTGAGCCTCACGATTTGAGGCATCCAGCTCTTGATAATATGAATCCAACGTTGGTTTACAGTATCAGGCTGCTGTAAAGCCTCGCGGACTGACTCTTTGATTCAATTCGGGCATTTCATCCCAGGTCCGCCCATCCAAAGTGCGCCCTGCTTTTTTCTTTTGAACCCCACCCCACTGTTTGAAAAAGAAAGGAACGCCACTGTTTTGGCACTGTTGCCGTATGTCCCTGACCCAATCAGGATTCAGAGGCCTCGCTCCAGGCCCACTTTCGCCGCCCACTATGACCCAATCAATATTACGCAGATCGAGTCCTTCAATAGGTCCGAGCATCGGTTCGATAGATAGGAAACGGACGGCGGCAGGAACCGCTCTCAGCCTGTCCACTCTCCACGCATACCGGGCAGTTTCGATCGATACTCCCATCCAGACATTGGGGGGCCAAGTCAGCGTGGCAGCGATGTCGGCTAACCTATCGGCACGCTTGGTCAAAATCTGGAACACGTGCCATGATGCAGCCATCATCACAGCAAAGACCTTTTCAATGAACGCTGCGAGGATCTCTTCATGGAACAGATCGCTCATGCTATTCACAAAAATGGTTCGCGGCTTCTTCCAAGATAGAGGGAGCCCGAGTCTGTCGGGCCATAGCTTTAGATCGAATCCTTGCTCATAGGGATGCCCTGGTGTCTCTCTCCAGCGTTCCGCGAATGTTTCGGCATAGCAGTGCTTACAGCCTGGACTAACCTTCGTGCAGCCCGTCACTGGATTCCAGGTCGAGTCGGTCCATTCGATTTTGGAAATGGTGCTCATCTATTACTCTCGATGCTGAGGATGCGCACGAGCCTTAAACTGTCACCGGGCTCATCGTGTATCGAGCTTGAAGTGGTGCCAGAGATAGCATGGCTTGGTCATTCAGGCGTCTGGTGCCCTTAATATCCTTGAAGATTACAGTCCCATTCTTATGGAGATCGGCCACAGCCCTCTTGTACTCGGATGTCGTATACCTCATGAAATGGTTCGTGACGATCTCCAACCACAGGTCGGCCCTGGATTTTCCAGGACTCTTGCGAAGCATATCGCACACGATTTGGGCAAGGCCCGTTGGCGCGGGCCGCGCTTCTTTCCAGTCGCTTTTTGCGAACAACGTGCCTTCCATCGCCGCTTCATGCATCCTCTGCTGATACGCACTGCACATGGCGTCATTCATGAGGAGGAGCGCATGGGGATGCCGGGAGCAAAAGGTGATATAGTATTTGATCCCGCTGCCGTCCTTCTCGCGCACTGGACAAGATCCTGCGTAAGGCAATCCCAGTTGGGTTAGGATCCTTCGATACTTTGACATGACCTCTTCTGCCTTGGTTTCAGGGTCCTTGGTCTCATCCCACATTATGCTCTGCCAGTAGTCACCGCCCAAAACAAGCGAGAGCCTATTATGAAAACTGCGTATTGTACGGGAATCGGATCAACCCTCGGCGACCGCCTTCCTTGCCGCGAGGCGATGCATGGTAGGAACGCTTAGATTGATGACAACCTCCGTACTGTATCGCTTGTCGCGGCGCAGAAAAGGCTCAATGGCCGAAAACTCGCAACCCTTTAGTCCGAATGGATCAAGATAAAGGAAAACAGTCTGGTTGGTGAATACATTCCGCAGTGCTGAAAGCAATGATTTTGCGTTCCCAAGGATTGGCAGTGCCGACTTACGATCAACATAAATCTTCAGTGCCTCCTTGAGCTGTTGGTGATACCCCTCATTTCGGTTTACAAAGACAGCGAGATACCGATCTGCGACGATTTTCTCAGCTGCTGCACAGATGATGAGCGGCGATCCTGCCTCACCGTCATCGAACCTGCCGGGGCCAGCAAAGGCGTCGATCAGTACTATTTTCCTGTTTAGTCTCGCCACCTTCGCAAGATATGCAGGCAGGTAGGTGCGCAGGACTTGATCCTTAATCTTGGACCAAGGCCGCTTTCCACTGAAGAATGCCTCTTCTGTGGTATCCAGATGATCCTCAGGAGCGGAATTATTGGATTCGGCCATGCCTAAACCTGAGAGAGGAGAAGTGTCGTGCCATCGCTTACTCAATGCGAAACTTGCCGGTCAGCCCGAGATCGTCCAGGATCTGGCGCAGCTCGGTTTCTAGGGACTTTGCGGCTTCGCTTTTTACTACCACGGAGAAATCCACCCCGACGCTCAAGTCAGCGCCGGCTTTGAGCTTTGGCAGGATCTTGGTGCCGAGGCGGTTCCACAGCTCGGGTGGTAGGGTGCCGACCAGTCTGAGGGTTTTGGTCTGCGGCCCTGGCGTTGGAGGCGGTTCCGGTCTTGGCTCGGGCTCTGGTGAGGGTGGAGGCACCGGCTCAGGGCCGGTGCCCGGCTTTGGGGGCGGAGTTGGAACGACGCCCTTCTTCAAAGCCTCTGCCCTGGCCTTCTTGAGAAGCACAATGCCGGTTTCGAATGTCACCTCGTCCGGTGGGAGGAGTTCTTTGTACCAAACGCGCTCATACGTTCCATCGGGCTTGGGGCCTGAGCCGAGGCCGAAGTCGGCCCGACCAACGAGTTCAGCCAACTTGCCGCGCAGGATTGCGTCAGGGTCCAGTAGCCTGGTGAGCATGCCGTTCAGGAAGCTCTGTCTGAGGCTGGTGAGGGGCCAGGCTCCTGATTCGACGAACGCCGGTGGCCAGTGCCGGTCAATGTAAGTGGCTCCGACCGATTCGCTCAGCAATCCCTCGGCCTTGAGTGCCGCGATCACTCTGCCGCACAAGGTTTCTGTGCTGCTTGAATGCCCAGCTCCAAGGTCGATCTCCTTCAACCCATCCGGTTCCCCGGCATCAAAAACGACCACATAGCGGTACGAGGCCCAAACCTCATCCTTAGCAACATCCTCGGCATCAGTCACCATGGTCAACACTTCAGCTCGGTCAGCCTTCTCGAAATCTGAGCCCAGTACTCCTTCGGCGATTTCGCGTTGCACCCGTCGCCAAGCCAAGAGATGCTCGACTTTATCCCGTAGGTCCCGCCCTGGCTTTCGCAGACACCAGACGAGGGATCCTGGATACAGGCGTGGTGACTTGCCGCGTTGCTTCGTCCACTCAGCAACCTGCTCGCGGATTTTACCCTCCCCCGTCCATTCCAACATCGGCTCCATTACAACGAGGGCCAGCCGGGGGGAATCTTGTATCTCGGTACCATCCTTCGGCAGTTTTACCAAAGGGATCGAAGCCCCCCGCTCAAACTCCTTCTGAACCAGGTTCCGCATGGTTGGTTTTATTTCACTGTCTTCGTCCAGGGAGGCGCGCCGGTCATTGACAACCTTCTTCAAGGTCGGCTGATGCCGTATCTGGAAACCGTCAGATCCTATCTTGCGGATAAAGAATGCCTTGGTTTCCAACGTTAGAGTCGCGGTATCTACCGATGTCGTATCCAGGTCCGGTTCACACAGGGCAAACCGCAACTCAGGAAGGTGGGCTATCTTCTCGGATTGTCCGCCTGTGGATTCGAACAAAACGGTCGTGCCAACCCTTCGATGGATGTTCCGCAATGTCCCCGAAGTGTCTGCATCCAGGGCACGAGCATGAGAATTCGCTCCTGCAATATCAGCTTCGATGGCCGCAAGAAGCCGGGGTTCCCCGAGCTGACTCAGCACGATCCCACGAAACTCGGGAACTTCGAGCGGGGCGGAACCCAGTGTGATGAGCGGCTCGGAACGGGCCTGGGTAAACGATTCCCGATATGCCCATGACACCCACTGCGCCAGCATGGCCAACGTGCCTCGTGTTTGTTGATATTGGGGCAGGGCCTGCCATTTCTGCTGGAAAACTGACAGGGTTGCAGGATGGAACGGATAACAGCGTTCAAACCGGCTTTGGAGGAACTCGCGGGCTTTCTTCTCTGTAGCCGTGGTATCTACAGCCATCCATTCAGGCGGCAACTGAGCGCGGCGCTCAAAGGCCCAATCAGCGTATGCCTTGGCAACCCCTTTGCGAACACGGTCGCTGCCGAGGTTCTCGAAGAGGCGGCGACGAACGACCTCGCTGATCTCGGATTCATCGTTTACGATGAGCTGCTTGGCGACTCTGCCGACCTCTTTCGAGATGAGGTCCTGCCAGCGCAGATCCCAATCGCTCATTTCGGGTTTACTCTGTGGAAGGCTGATCATAGCTGCGCATCGCGTGGTCCCCGTCATCGATCGGACGAGATTTGCGAGGAAGTCCTTGAATGCCTCAGCACGGTCCCGATGGCGGCTCAGGTAGTTCAGGACTTCATCGCAAAGGACCAGGACTGAGCCGCCAGCCGCATCGAATAGCTTCTGGATGTTGGTTGTGCCTGGCACTTTGGATCTCGCCTCGGGACCAAGCGCACGAATGCCCTCTTCGCCAGCAAGTTGACGCGCCACATCGATCCAAGGAGTTTCATTGCCATCGGAGGGGTCCCATGAGTTTCCGACAAAGACCGCAACGTGGGTCTTGGGGACCTTATCTAGCTGGGCTTCCGAGAGTAAGGCGGCTACGTCATCGTTCTTTGCCGATTCAGAAGGCGATTTCGCTAGGTGGTAAAGGGCTGTCAAGGTGTGGGTCTTGCCGCCACCGAACTGCGTAATCAACGCCATCACAGGCGCGGCGTTCTCTGTCCTCCCCGCAAGGCGGCGGAGAGTCATCCCGGCATGCTCTCGTAGCGCCCGGGTGAAACAGGTGCGCACAAAGAACTGTTTGGGCACCCTGTAATCCTCGGGTGCGGTACCGGCGACCACCTGCTCCAGGGCAATTGCGAATTCATCCGGGTTGAAAGACCTACCCTCTCTTACCTCCTTGCGAGGCGTAACAACTTTGTACCAGGGTTCCATCGATTTTCTCCCGTTGATCTACTTCGAAAACATCGGCGCCATACTACCCTCTTTGTTACCCTCTCTTGGATGTATTACCTCTTCTTGCGCCATGCGGCCCCGGGTCCGCGGCCAAGGCACTCGACGCTGCCACTCTTGCGAAGATTACGAAGAATCCTACGAATCATGTCCCGGCTCACTCCCGGGCAGGCACCTTCAAGTTGGGTTAGAGAGAATGGTTCCGGGAAATTATCGATGGCGGCCTCGATCATTTGAGTCTTGGCTCCTCGCGGGCTTTTGGTTTGCCCCAACCGATCCTCAAATTCCCGGTATGCCGATTTGATTATGAAAAGAAGGTAATTGATGTACGGCCAGGGGTCATGTTTGCCTTCATGCCAGCCGGCGGAACTCTGTTCGAGGGTTTCGTAATAGCGTTCCTTGTTTTGTTCGATCAGCCGTTCGAGGCTGATATAACGTCCGACATCATATCCAAGGTGATAACACTGCAGCAGGAGCACCAGGCGGGATACCCGACCGTTTCCATCCCGGAATGGATGGATACAGAGGAGATCCAAATTGAAAGCAGCCATGACCACCAGTGGATGGACGGTCTGTTCATCCAGAAATCGGTCCCAAAGGGTGACAAGCTCGTGCATGAATGGCAGTGTCTGGTTGGGAGCAACAGTTTTAAAGCGGACTCGAGTCCGGCCATCCGGATGCTTCTCGATGATGTCTCCTTCTTTCTCCTTGAATCTTCCTGCGTCCCAGGCGCCGCTCCGGCACAGCCGGTGCAGTTTGAGGATGGTTTCCGTGGATACCAGCAGATCGGAAGCGCGTTCATGAATCATTTTGAGGGCGTCGCGATAGCCGCTGACTTCCTCTTCGTTGCGGTCTCGCAGAAGCGGTTTGCCGAAGATGATCGTGCCGACTCGCTTCCGGTCGATTTCAACCCCTTCGATCCGGTTTGAGGAGACCGCGCTCTCGATCAGGGCGTGCTCCCGCAATGCCCGCAGTTTTTGGGGAGCCTGCCGTACAAACAGTTCCTGCTTTCCGCGCGCTTCACCGAGATCAGCCAGGTACCAGGCCGCCGTCGCCGGGATGGAGGCAAGACCGGCATAGAATTTCCGAAGAGTGTTCATGTTCAGCTGCCCTTGCTGGCTGCTAGGAAGGCTTCGAAGTCGTCTTCATCTGTCCATAGATCGGAGCCTTTCCCCAATAGATCCTCCAATCGTTGGACTGGGGCAACATTTTCTTCAGCAGCCAGTTGTTCCAGCGACTTCTCCTGCCAAAAAGCCTCGGCTGAGATCATTCCGAAATCTCTCCCCCATGGCGAGTGCTTCAATATCCTTGATCATAACGCCGGCGATACGTCCCAAATATTGGCAATCCGAGAGCATCGAACAGACTTGGTTCTCGATGCTCCTCGGCTTCCAGAAATAGTCGAAATCAGCCCGCCATTTGGTATTCGATTTTGCGCGCATCGCTGACTCGGGTGGACGCGTCAAGGATCTCGATGGATACCAGGTTGCCATTGTCGTCGTAGTCCAGGATCACTCCCGGCTTTCCTTCGTCGCTCTCCGCGACAGCGAGGTCATCGCGGAAGACGATGGTCAGCGTATCGGTGCGTGAGTCATATGTTACTTTCACGGTTCCTCCTTCCAATACTTCTCAAGCTTGCCGGTTCGGTAGGCCGTCACTACCATCGGCGGCTGGCGATCGATATCGACAAAAACCCGGACCAGATACATCATTGCGGGTTCTCCGATATGAATCCGGCGCTGCAAGACGACTCTGCCTTCTCTCACTGTTTCCCACTGCTCCGGCGCTCCCAGCACAGCCCGGATCAGATCTTCGCCGAGTCCGCGTCGAGACATTTCCTTTTCTGCGTGAGGCGTAAGCACATATTCATTGATCGGCATGGGCTTCATCTTGGCACCGCCAACAGCATCGCGTCCAAAAGCCGCTTTTCCTCGCTATCCTTGGGATACAGGGCGGAGAGGGCGTTGGCAAGCCGCAGAAAATCGGGACTGCGATCCTGTTCCGCTTTTAAAAGGGTGCGGAGAGCGTTGGCCCTGCCCCCCTTTTGCAGTAGCATCGCTGCATGGACTCGATCGAGTGTGGTCGCCTCACGTCGGGTATGGAGGGATTCATCGGATACCGCACCTGGTTTGGCTTTGGAACGACCTCGACCTTTAACTGTTACGTTTTCTTCCCGGTCGGGGAAGAGGGTGAGTTGTGGCGCGGTTTTGGACCCTCGCTCCAGTTGGTCCGCGACAATATCTGCGCCTTCCTCGCCAAATAGCTGTTTCGCTCTCTCGGAAACCGGCAAGAGGCGAACTACGCCCTTGTCCGTTTCGATAATGCGCCCTTCCCAATCTGGCAAGTGGATGCCGAGTGGTTGCGCAAAGCGGCGAGCCACATCAAAGATGAGGCTAAAGCCCTTGGTCTTACTTTTGGGAGTATCGTCATCTTCCTCCTCATCGTCTGACTCCCCAGCTTCTTCATCACCGGAGCTATCACCGTTGCCCCCGTTTGTACTCTGCAATGTCCAGAGAAACAGAGCGGTCAGTCGAGCGTCCTCCTCCAGCGCCCCTGCTGCGCCAGTTTCAGCTTTACCCTCAGAGGGACCCAACACCTGTGCAAGGGCTATCTTACCTACCACCTCCCATACCTTCTCCAGAAATTCGGCCAGTTTCACTTCGCGACCTTCTGCGGTTTCGACCTGTGAATACCGGCTGAAGATTTCAAGGGCGGGGCCGATGCACGCAAAGACAAGATCGGCACCTCGAATGCCCTCCGACTGAAGCCGTTCCATCCAGCCGCCGATGCGTTTTGGAAGAGCGCCCAGGACCTCAACCCAATCACCAACAAGCGCATTCTCAGATCGCGGTCGACATACAAGATGGATACTCGTTGCTAACGCAGCAGAATCTCGGGCTCTAAGCCGACTACCCAACTCTGTTGCAATCGGCCAAGAACCCGTAATTGTCCAACCACCATGGATGATGCCTGAGAGTAAGGCTTCCCAACCTTCTGTGCTTTTGTGAGCAAACACCACCGAGCTGATTCCATCTTCTTTCAATATTCTGCGCCCCTCGGCGAAGACGCAGCTCATTGCAGATTCGAAGAAGACTCGATTCTTGGGTTGCCCTTCGTAGTATCTCGATTCGTCCTGTACAATTTCATGTTCCTTGGGTGTGAGTGTGTTTTCAGCGTCGAAAGGGTCCGACAAAAACTGATCTCCAGGCAAGATCCGCTTAAGCCATACAAAGAAAAAGTCGGACAAATCCGAATAGGGAATAGCATCATAATAGGGAGGATCAGTAAACCAAATATCAGAAGCAGCATTTGGCAGGCCAGACTTACGCGCATCTGCAAGTTCCACCTGGCCTGGAAGGCTCGAAAACGGCCAAGCATTTATCACGTCACTGACGATTTCGTAGCCACTGCGCCAATTGCCAGGTGCATCCGCCACAGGTACCACCTCGGCAAAATCCCATACGATCGGCAGTGCCTGGCGTCCGAAAGTATGCTGCATTTTTTCAGCTACCGGGTTCCACCTCGTACAGGACATGTCACTCATGGCGACACGGCTTAACCCAAATCCTAGGAGTTTTTTCAAGGTCTGTTTCGATGCTGAGTAAGTCTCTAATAAATGGCTTAATACGATCATCGCCAGCTTCTGGCGGGCCGTGAACAGGTCAGAAAAAGTCATCATGCCGTACTTTTGTACGGAGAAAGCCCGACCTGCACCAGTGCCACCACCGGCTGGGGTGGATTCATCTGGAACTGGGGTCATTCCATTCGGCAACAAGGTCTTCCCAACCAGCCTTAACTTCTTGCCCGCGTTAAAGACCGCCTCATAGTCACGTTCGTTCGGAAGACGGTAATGGCGACCCTGTTGCCTCGTCTTTGTGCCGACGATAGCCACAAGCAATGCGCCCGAAATCCGATGCCCCTCGGGACTGAACATCACATCTGCTCCACCATGCTGGGCCGAAAGCTGTGCTCTGACCCGATCTGGCGAGAGCACGGTGCCACAGGCAAGACACGTTGCCTTTGCACGGGTAACCGTGCCCGTTCGTACATCGTGGTCATTGGTTGGTTGGAAGATTTCGAACTGGATTTGAGGAACTCTCCCTGTAGGCCGTGTTATCTTTGGCCTAAGGGCACACCTTCGGTTGGCTTTCTTGGAAAGCCAGAAAGAACGCATAAGGGGGATTTCCGCGCCGCAATTTGGTGATTCGCAACGGACGGTACGAGCCCACAGATAGGCTATAGGCTGCGAGCCGTCTGGGCCAGCAGGATAAAATTCCGCAAGTTCGCTTTGGGAAGCCTCATTGATTGCCTTGCCAGTTTTGAGAAGTTCCCCGGCTAACTCAGGGCCGCTTCTCGGGATGTCTTCTAGCATCACCTTTAGTATCAGGCACGCCACCGGATTCAGATCGCTAGCGTGCGCTTCACAGCCAAGCCTGAGAGCCTCTAGCGGTATTGATCCGCCACCGGCAAATGGGTCTACGACTATCGGGATTTCTCCACCGTGAGCAGCACGTACTAAGCCTCGGGAGATTTCAAGATACAGGGCATTGCCCGCGACATCCCAATTGGCGAAGTCACCGATGAATCCAAGTAATGCGCGGCGCAAATCTTCATCGCTTCGACCTAGATGCCGTTGGAGTTTTCCCAGTAATCTCGTAGCGGCATCTTTAAACTCTAGCGGACAATTTGGATCGCCAGGATCTGGTAGAAGTAGTCCCAGGAGCATGGCACGGCAAGCCGCGAGTGGTCGCCTTGCCCACCACATGTGCAGGGTCGATGGATGCCCGTGATAAACCGATTTTTCCCTCGCCGCATGTTTGGAGACAACTGCGATGGGGAAATCAACCTCTGCAAGTCTCTTGCATTCCTTTGGGATCATAGATCTTCCCAGGCTTGAGATGATTCGGTGGTAGGACGAAAAGATGAAAGAAAGTCTTGACGATCATTGAGCCGCACAAGTATCGGACTTCTGCAAGAGGAGGCTCTACCGAAGACGACGGCGTGTCGGTCCTCCAGAGTTGATAGAACCCCTGCATAGTCTTCGCCGATATAGTTTTTTAGAAACTCCATTCCTGTTGCATCAAAGACGCGAAGAGCAAATACGGTGTTGCATTGATTCAAAATGCTCTTCGTTACATTGGCAGTCCGTTGCGTCACAACCAGACAACCCATTCCGTATTTGCGGCCTTGGAGAATAGCCTTGGCGGTGCCGTTCGTAGCTGTCCTATCACCCTCACTGGCCACCGCATTCCACTCAGGAATTAACGAATGGGCTTCTTCGAACACCAAGCAGCATCTTGCCTCTTCCCTCATTCCCAGGCCTTGAACTACTTCGAGAGCAGCTTCTGTAAATACTCTTGTTATCTCAGTGGGCGTGAGCGCAACCATAGAGGCGCGACCAGAAAACGGTTTGCTATCCTGCCTCCATACTTCAAACTCGGCAGGATTGAATATCAGCACGCGGTTTGTGGATTCTGGATTGAGGAAGCGAGAAAGGTATTCGCGGACAAGCTGCTTGAATCTTTGGATGCTGCCTCCTTCTTCAACATTCTGTTGGACATTGTCTCTTCCTGGTGGCCCTGCATCTCGAAGAACACGAATTGCGTCGGCCTCGCCGCTCCCATCATAAAGAGGCCCCAGTTCCTCGGCATACTGATTTGTAAGATCGAAGCAGATGACCTTGATGTTTGCCGATATAAGACGCTCGATCAGTTCGAGAGCTAAGAAAGACTTACCGGCTCCAAGAACCCCGAGAATAGCCGCATTGTGAGTAACCAAAGACCGAGGCTCAATTGAGACAAGGTATGGAGTGCCGGGGACGTAGCCTATAGCCTCCTTGTTACGTTGAGAGGGTTCTAGCTCCACAAGAAAAACAGGCGCATTTGGCTGTGGAATCCATTTCACAATCTCAAATCGCTTTAGGTTTGCATTCCATGTGCCGATTTTCTTTGCTTCAGCTCTAACGTATCCCCGCGTGTCCTTCTGTTGAATGATCTCTTCCTTTGTTGCTCCGTCAATAACTTGGTAGAGCACCCGCTTGTCTCCAATGGACACTTCCACGAGTCTGCCCTCTTCAATGTCGAGATCGATCCGAGCAATGTCTACCACCAAGCGTGAGATATTTGTTCCAGGTGCGACGAGTCCAATCATGCAGCTTCTCTTAAGCCATGCCGAATCGTTTACGGCTGTCATCACCATCGAGGAGGCAACCTTGGGCAGTGCCAAACAAGCAGCGGAATCATCCGGCTTGGCAATCTCTGCCAGGTGTTTCTGAGTGTCGGGAGCGGTTTTCAGATGAATGGCACGCCGCCAGTCACCATCGCAGAAGCCGATGCTGTCGAGAGCCATGCCAAGATGGCTGGGACCAGGGGGGTAGCACAGGATTAGAGGTTCTCCGAAAGAGACCGCAGCACTGGCGCTTTGACGTATTAGTACCACCCCAGGATTTTGATGAACCATGACATCCCCAATCCGTTCGGAAGGAAAGCTCACATTCCATATCTCACGGATGCGGCGAGCCAAATGTGCAGCATTTTCAAGAGGGCTCATTCCGATGACCAGAGCCCAAGCAAGGCTGATGATCAGATACTCCCGCGCTGTGCTGCGGTGAAAACAGACTATAGAGAACAAGAACATCATGCTAAACATAGCTCGGGGTGACCCAAAGGCATCGCAAAAGAAATAGAGCGAACGCGACACTTTCTGGCGCGCATCGGCAATGCCGCTTTTAAGTGCAATGGAGAGAATCCCGGCAATGACAATCATCGAAGCGTAGGCCATTGCAGCCGACCACAAGAAGCGGTCGAAGGATGTATACTGACGTAGCACCCACACGTTGACCGCGAGCAGGGTTATGAGGGCCGCTACGGCGTAGGCAATTGCATCCACTGGTTTTGTAAAGAACGGGGTCACCAGGAGATTGCCCAGCAAGATAGCTGCCAAGCCCGAATAGAACCACAATCCCTTTTCACTCGTAGGGGGAAACCAAAAACCGAATGCCATTTTGCAGGTCACAAAAAGAACCGATAGATAGACAAGGAGAATCAGTAGTCGGATTTGCTGGCTTTGCTGGTTCACGAAACACCCCCATAAGGATCGGTGTCTTCTTTCAAGCTCATCGGTTGGGTAACAGCGTTTACAGACAAGTAGTAGTGGGCAACCTTCGTTACCACATGCCAATCCAGACGCGCAGGATCTCCGACCGGTTCCTGCAATTTTGGTGTGCTGCCACAATCGGTAACCACGTATAGCCAATAACAGTCACGTCGATCCTCCGCAACTCGGCGTTCGTTTGGCGAGAGTAGCACCGTTCCCGTTGATGCTGCCAAGCCCTTTATCTCGATGAGGCGCAGTTCACCCGAGCTGAGATCGAGGCTGGTGATGTCGTATCCCAAGTCCTTTTCATGTACGTCATCGACCTGGCAACCACGGGCCCGCTCGTGCTCCATGACAACCTGCATGGCAATGGCCTCGGTTTCCAGGCTGGGTCGCAAACGGCGCACCTCGGGAGCCTCCCGCGCAGGGTGGGGGAGAACGAGAACGCTGGCGATCCTCTCCACGCATTGAAGAGTGAGTGATCGCTGCCGTTCCATCTCTTGACGGCGTCGATCGCGGCGCGTCTGCAACTCCGCATGCCGGGATTCGGCCTGGGCCAGTCGGCCCTCAGCGCCCTGCACCCCTGATTCGACTTCTGCCGCAGCTCGGCCTATTTCATCGTCGGCCTTCTGGAGGAGTTCGGTGAGGGATAATTCAACGTGTTCGGCTACCCGTTCCATTTCAGCAACCCGCTCGGAGCGCACTTCGTCGAGAAATCCTTTAAGGCAGTTTTCGTGAAGCCATGCTGAGACATCGGGCAGGCCGGTCACTGACGGCAGATTCTCAGGGGTTTCACCCGGCGAGTAATTCCCAAGCAGGATTGGCTCCTTCAGGCTCAGTTCTCCCTTGTCGTCTGTCTCCACGACAAACAGGCGCTCATGGATCACCTGACCCAGCCCGTCGACGATCCGAGCCCGATAGAAGTCGAGCCGTGAAGCCGTTTCGTGCTGGAGAGAATAGAAACAGGCTCCAGTCTTGAAACTCTCCTGCGCCAATCCGAGTACGTGGCGGCGAAGTGCTTCGAAGAGGGGGTGGCCGGGGGTCACCCATTCCAGGTTGTTATCCTCTGCGGTATCACGATCCGTTGACAGGCGAGGGTATTTGTTGGCCAGGGCTAGGAGCCGCCAGTCGGGCTCCTGTTCATACCGACGCAGAACAGTTGGCGTCCTGGAGGGATCAAATGTGTGTTGGAGCTTTGGAACCGGTTTGAGGGTAAACGAGGGATAGGCAGAGGCTTCGCTTAGGAACCGGGCAATTGTTTCCGGTACCATACGTCGTTCCTGCGCACGGGCCCGCCGCTCGATCAACATCTCCAAGTTGAGCTTTTTCGAGGCAAGCCCCTCCAGCGCGTTCTGGCAGATGGCGCGGAAGCGGTCCTCGTCCACGTTGTGAAGCAGCCGGTCCTCAAGATCGGCATCACCGAGCTTCCCAGCGTAGTAATCACGTAATACACGCTCGATTTGGGCGGCTGGGAGTACCTCGCCGACAACGTTGAAAACCGCATCGTCATCGAGGGCGTTCCGAATCTCCTGGAGTTTTTCAAGCAGACGCTGGAGAACACGTCCCTCGATCGTGTTTGTGGCGACGAAGTTAAAGATTAGGCAGTCTTTGCGCTGACCGTAGCGATGAATGCGGCCCATGCGCTGTTCCAGGCGATTTGGATTCCATGGAATGTCGTAATTGAACATCACATGGCAGCATTGTAGATTGATGCCCTCGCCAGCCGCCTCTGTTGCCACGAGGATCTGGATTTCGCCATCGCGGAACTGTTGCTCAACATAGATGCGCGTGCCGGGCTCATCGCGTGATCCAGACTTCATTCCGCCGTGGATGACGCCAAGCCGAAATCCCCAGCTCGACAGGCGTTCCACCAGGTAATCCAGTGTGTCCTTAAACTCGGTGAAGATCAGAAGCAGCTTGTCGGAATGATCGAAGAAGCCCTGTTCATGCATCAGATCCTTGAGGCGCGACAGCTTGGCTTCGGAACCGGCCTCTTCGACCTTTACGGCGTCCTCAGCCAGCTTGCGCAGATCCGAGATTTCCCTGCGCACATCTTCGGAGTTCCCGGCAAGGGTGATCGCTTCCAGCATCTCTTCGAGGCGCTCGCGCTCGCCTTCTTCCATTTCTTCGAGTTCTTCAGGGTCAGGAATATCTGGTGGAGCCAGTCGTGCCAGGTCCTGCGCCTTCTTCAGGCCGGTATCCAGCCTGCGTGCGCGGTTCTCAAGCGACCGGCGCATTGAACGAGTGCTGGAGGCCAGCCGACGTTGATAGAGAGCCATCAGGAATCCCACGGCCCGCGCTCTTGGATCGTCGCCCTGCGCGGCTGCGCGTACACTTTGTTGCTTCACAAAGCGCGTAACGGCTCGATAGAGATCAAATTCAGCGCCATCGATCTGGAAGTCCACCGTGCGCGGGATTCGTTTGGTGAATATCTTCTGCGCCACCCATGCCCCATCGGCCTGCCGCTCGGGAAAGTAGACCATCGCTTCCTTGGTGCGCCGCAGGTAGAACGGCGCGTGATGGCGTTGCATTGCCTCCCTGATTGACTTGACATCAGCGTAGATGTCGGGGTCCAACAGTTGGAGGAACAAGCAGAAATTCTCTGTATCGCCGCGATGTGGGGTCGCGGTCAAAAGCAAGAGGTGATCCGACGTGTCCCGCAACAGCTCACCCAACTTGTATCGGAGGCTCTTATGGGTTTCGTCGGAGGCTGACATCCGGTGGGCTTCATCAACGATGACAAGATCCCAGTGCGCCTGGCGCAAACCGGGCAGGATGTCTGACCGTTTCGCAAGATCCAGAGAAGTGACGAGCTGCTTTTGCTCCAGCCACTGGTTCACGCCGAACTGGTCGCGGATGTCGCTTCCCTTGATGACCAGGAATTTCTCGTCAAACTTGTCTTTGAGTTCCCGCTGCCACTGGAAGGCGAGGTTTGCAGGGGCCACGATCAGGATTCGATCCACCAAGCCGCGCAGCTTGAGTTCCCGCATCAGCAGTCCCGCCATAATGGTTTTGCCTGCCCCGGCGTCATCGGCCAGGAGGAACCGTACTCTGGCCACTTTGAGCAAGTAGTCGTACACCGCTTCGAGCTGGTGGGGCAGCGGATCAACCCGAGAGATCGAGAGGCCGAAGTACGGATCAAACTCGTAAGCAATGCCGAGGGAATAGGCTTGCAGCCCCAGCCGCAAGAGGCTTGGATCACCATCATAGGTTGCGGTTGGATCGAGAATCGTTAGGGAGCCGAGGTCGGAAGCAGATAGCGTGACGTTGCGGAATCTTTCAGAACGAGCGCCGACCAATCCGAGCCGCCAGGAATCGAGCCCGTTCGGCCTGACCGTTTCAACCCTCATCGGCTCGCTGAACAAAGCGCCGGTGAGGACCTGCCCCTCGCGGATGGGTTCATCATTAGACATCTGCCGTGTCCTCTTTGGCTCCAATCTGTGCCTGAGGGCAAATCCGATTGGCTACCCAGCAAACTACTAAACAATGAGACTACCGGTCAGAGTCGGGAAGCATGTCCGACCCAACGGGCTAACAGAACTTGAACAGAATCCCTGCGGGGGATTAAGGACCTGGCGGCATGAAGCTCGGCTGCTGACCGAGACACAATCTGCCTGGATCTCCGCACAACGGTAACCGCTTTGTGCAAGAGAGGTTACCAGCTTACTCGCATGAGCCTAAGTGCTTCAACAGAAATCCGGTCTGTCGCTTACCGTGGCTGGACTTAGGTTGCGGGGGTATACTGTTCGCAACCGGAAGGCGCAGGCAGATGTTGAGGATTGATCCGATCTTTCCTGGCTGGAGTCTCGCGGGGAGGGCTGGTTCCTCAATATGCTGCCGATTAACCAGAACCGTTGGCTGTGTATCAAATCCGCACATGGCGGGAGCGAAAGTGAGTTTTCGCTGAACGCAACGATAGAGGTGACATGACTTCGTTCGAAATGATGAGTTTGATTATCTCGCTCCTTGCCTTTGTGGGTTCCATTTGCGCTACCATCATTTCCTATCGAGTCGGTGCGCGCCAGAATCAGCTCCAGGAGCGCTTACTCAGCTTTGAAGCCACCCGAGAGCGAGATCGTCTGACGGCATCCCGATCGGCCAGCCTCCGTTCCTGGATCGAAGGCGGGCGCGACTACAAGCTGATCATAATTAATGAGGGGAGCAGTGAAGCGCGCTCAATCAGAACCTCAATAGACGGTGAGCCTGTCCTCTCCCATCGCTTGGTGCCGAGAGGTGTGGCTGAGATTACCAAGCTCGGACCTGGCGCTACCATTTCATATCTCTTGGCCGTTACCATGGGAACCAATCCTGTCATCTCGGTTTCCCTGTCTTGGCAAGACGACTCGGGAGAGCCAGGACAATGGTCATCGCAGCTCAACCTCTTCTAGCAGCCCCATTCTCCCCGGCGCTGGGGGCAGGAGGGAGTAGGGCGCGACGATACGGGAGGAGTACTGCCGGTTCGTGTTGAAGGTTATTCGGCGGCAGCTTGCGAGGGCAGGAATTAGATCGGCAGCGGTGCTGAGAGAGGGTTTCGGGTGAATGCCATCAAATCGGGAATCACATGGAGGTGAAGCTAATGAAGGCTGATTCTTGGATACTGCATCAACTGCCAGAAGAACTGGTAAAGGATTGGTACGAACTTCGGATCTATTCAGAGTTCGATCTTCCTGGCAGTAGCTCGAACTCGTAGCGCTTCCATGAAGAGGCAGCCATATTCGTCCAACACGCTGTTCATCTTCCTCTTGCCGGCGCCGGCGACCAGACGCCCCAGCCTCCTGTAGTGCGCGTCGCTGTGGGACAAGAGCGTCAACTTGTGCCGGGTGTGAAAGCTCACGAGATCACCCGTCTGCGGCTTTGCCTTCACGAATTCCTGCCAGCGACGGTATGCGAATGCGCGCTCGACAAAGTTCTGGCGGATGCTCATGTCGTGCAGGCGTCTCTCCTCTTCCACAGGAAGGAGACCGAACCGGCCAAGCAGAAGCCCGGCATAGATTCCCATCCCGGTGCGCCGGGCCGTCTCGCCTTCACGATAGACTCGCACGCGCTCCATGCCGCACGAGGGCGAGCCCTGTTTAAGTATGTAACCGTGCAGATTGAGTCGCGCGAGCTCTTCGAGCTTCTTCCTGGCCCAGTGCGTCATTGTATCCGTGTAGTCCGTGCCTGATTCCGTGCCGAGAAGGCGAGGCCTCTTGGCGCTGCCGACCAAGTGAAGCGTTTTCCTGGGCGCGCCTAGTCCGATCTCCATCTCCGGGCAGACGGGAACCCACTCGCAGTACTTGCCGAACGTTTCGGTGATCAGCGTATCGAGCTTGTGCCCGCCATCGTACCGGACTTTCTGGCCAAGGAGACAGCTGCTGATGCCGACTCGGATGACCGCATTTTCCATATGGTTATAGTATCAGAGCATGGACGCGACCGTGGTCTCTATTCTTCGGCCTCGCTTCGCCTGTGAAGGAGAAAGCGGCGCAGTGAGCGCGCGGCCGAGCGCGGAACCACCGCGTCGACTCTGATCCCATCGCTTTCGTACACCTCGGCAAGAATCCTGCCCTGATCGTGAAGGCGGGACAGAACACCGGCTTTGGCATACGGAATCTTAAGTTGCACCTCCGTGGCAAAGGTGCGGCTGATCTACGGCGATTCGGCATCACTCACGCTCGCAGCCCGCGACAGCAATCATGTGGTCACAACGCTGGCAATCCCCCTGCAAGTACCGCCGGCGGCGGCGAGCGCACAACCTGAGATCTCTTCCCGCGTGGAGGCCGAGCGATGAAAGCGTTGCTGATGGATGATGAGCGCCTGGCCCGCGCGGAATTGCGTCGCCTGCTGCGCGACCATCCGGATATAGTCGTCGTGGGTGAAGCCCGGAACGTGGAGGAAGCCGAGGTACGGTTGCGCGAGCAACCCGTCGATGTGCTCTTCCTTGATATCGAGATGGCCGGCGCCTGCGGCTTCGACCTGCTGGAGCGGCTCGATCCGGTTCCACTGGTCATTTTTACTGCCGCTTACGATGAATACGCGGTGCGAGCTTTCGAGGTGAATGCCCTCGACTACCTGCTTAAGCCTATCGCGGCCATAGCCTGTGCATGCGCCTAATTGAGCCGCGGCAAAATGCCAAATCTCCCTCGCACGGGCTCTTAGAGTCGCCGCCCGATTTGGATGGCGAACTGCTCGAAGTCTTCGAGGCAATCTTGTAGGAGGATGTAGATCTTGCCCCGGTCGACATCCAGGTAATCGTGCACCAGAATGTTTCGCAGCCCGGCCATGGGAATGAGCCTTTGTGCCAGGTCTGGCTGCAAATATCCGCTCTGACCGAGAAGCCGGATCGCGTCCCGGTACTCTTCCACTGCGCCCAACCGATCGTCGGCCACGATGTGGTTGGAAATATCAAGGACGACCTGGATGGCCAGTTGCAGGTATCTCTCGACATTCCCGATCACAAAAGGATCTTCGATAAACTCCTCACGCGGCCGGCTGCGCAGCCTTCGCAACAGTACGACGTACTCGCGAAGTTTCCTGAGGCGCTTTCCAATAAGGACGGGATCAGTCAAAGAAAGTCCCCTTTTTAAGGTGTTCTTTCATGGCACGAAGCTGAACTGCCAGAAAGGGCTTGAAGTCCAGAAATCGTCCGATGCGATCGGCCTCGAAAGCCGCACGATACCGAGGATCTCGATCCAGGAGCAGGGTTCCACGAGAGACGATCTCGTGGGCCAGTTGGGGCGGCGCACTGTTGAGGACCACGACATCCACTCTTTCGGTGCGCAGCATTTCCATGATGCGACTGATGTATTCGAGCCTGAGCGCAAAATAACGGGATTCATCGATGGTCGAATGGAGCAGAACCGCGATGTCAATGTCGCTCAGCCGGGTGGCTGTGCCCCTGGCGTGGGAGCCAAACAGATAGACGGCAGCGATGGCGCTGTCCGCCTCGAGCGCCGCCCGGAGATGCTGGAATCGTGCGCTGTCAGGGTTCTCCATGCCCGCACTATAGCGGAATCAGGCAGACGCGGTCAACGACAGTACAGGAATTTCGGGGACAGGCGCCATAACCTCGAAATCATCACGCTCAAATCAGGCCTGTTTGCTATGGAGTTTCGAGGTTATGGCGCCTGTCCCCGAAATTTGACTGGCAGAAAGGTTATGTGTTGAGTCCCGCGATCACATTTTGACTGGAATGCGCGACCGTGGTCTCTATTCTTCGGCCTCGCTTCGCCTGTGAAGGAGAAAGCGGCGCAGTGAGCGCGCGGCCGAGCGCGGAACCACCGCGTCGACTCTGATCCCATCGCTTTCGTACACCTCGGCAAGAATCCTGCCCTGATCGTGAAGGCGGGACAAAACGCCGGCTTTGGCATACGGAATCTTAAGTTGCACCTCCGTGGCAAAGGATTCGAGTTCCTCCATGATCTCCTTTGTCAAGGCCGACAGCCCTTCCCCAGTCTTTGCTGAGATCGGAACAGAGTTGTGTTCCGGCAGGGCGGGCATGCATGCGGCCGTTCCTGCGGCCAGCAGGTCGGTCTTGTTGTACACAGCGATTGTGGGCGTCTTGTTCACGTCCAGTTGCGCCAGAACGTCATCCACAGCCTGCACCTGCTCGCGCCAGTTCGGGTTGCTGATATCGATGACGTGCAGCAGGAGATCGGCTTCCCGAACTTCTTCGAGCGTCGCGCGGAAAGCAGCGACGATGTCGTGGGGAAGCTTGCGCACGAAGCCGACGGTGTCGGAGAGGACGGTCTCGAGTCCATTCGGCAGTGTCACGCGGCGCAGCAGCGGATCGAGCGTCTCAAACAGGCGGCTGCTCTCCTCGGCGCCTGCCCGGGTCAGAGCGTTGAACAGGGTTGACTTCCCCGCATTTGTATAGCCAACCAAGGCTACGATCGGCACCGGCACGCCCTGCCGCCGGGTACGCTGCAGCTTCCTGTACGTGCGTACCTGTTCCAGTTCGCGCCGCAGGCGCGCGATCCGGCGGCGGATGCGCCGGCGGTCCATCTCGAGTTTCGTCTCACCCGGTCCCCTGGTGCCGATCCCGCCGCCCAGCCGCGACAGCAGCGTGCCCTTTCCCGCCAGCCTGGGCAGGAGGTAGTTCAGTTGGGCAAGCTCGACCTGGAGTTGCCCTTCCCGGGTGCTGGCACGGCGTGCGAAGATGTCCAGGATCAGCTGGGTGCGGTCGAGGATCTTGCAGCCGATCTTGTTTTCCAGGTTGCGCTGTTGCCCGGGAGTCAGCTCCTCGTCGAAGACGATTAGGTCCAGATTTTCGGCCTCAGCAAGCAGACGCAGCTCTTCCGCCTTGCCCCGCCCGATGAAAAAAGCCGGATCCGGCGACAGACGCTCCTGGAGCAGGCGGTCTATCACCCTGGCGCCGGCAGCTTCGGCGAGCGCCTCCAACTCTTGCAGGAACTCTTCGGCACGCGGCTTCTGCCGGCTGCTGAAAAAACAGCCGACCAATCCCGCCCGTTCGGCGGCGTGCCCGGTATCGATTGGCTTTCGTCGACTTTGAGTGATGACGTCACCTCTTTGAAAACACTCCGCAGTCTTTGAGTCTCACAGTCTCGCTGGTTGATGTGCGAGCCGACGCCGAGACGCCGGGACGCAAAGACTCAATGACCACAGACGGGCATTGACAACCACTCCTCTCTTTGTCCATGATCGCCGGCGGAGGATTGGCCGTGTCGATCATGCTCCGGGAAATTGCAGAGCAGCCGGAAGCTCTCGACCGCACACTGCGCGCTGAGCTGCCACGGATGCTTCGTCTCGCATCTTTCCTGAACAGGCGCGATCTACGCCTCATTGTGCTCGTTGCGCGCGGGACATCCGACAACGCGGCGCTGTTTGGACGCTACCTGCTGGAGATCTGCACGAGTATACCGGTCTCTCTGTCCGCTCCCTCGGTCCATACGCTCTATCGCCGGAAACTGAAGTTGCGAGACGCTCTGGTCGTGGGTATCAGCCAGTCCGGCGAGGCAGCCGACGTCAACGTCGTCCTGGAAAGCTGCAAGAAAAGCGGCGCGCACGTCCTTGCCATCACCAATCACCGCCGATCCAGCATGGCTTCGGTTGCGCATGAAACCTTCGTCACGCGCGCCGGCGTCGAGAGAAGCGTCGCTGCCACCAAGACCTACACGTGCCAGCTCATGCTCCTGCACATGCTTGCCGACGCGCTGCGCGGCGGCAAGTGCGAGTCTCTCCGTCGCATCCCCGATTACGCGCAGGCCGCCCTGGGACTGGAACCGCGAATCGAGTCGCTGATTGAAAGATACCGATTCATGGATCACTGCGCCGTGGTCGGGCGCGGCCTGAACTACGCCAATGCTTACGAGCTCGCCATCAAACTCATAGAGACCTGCTACATCATTGCCGAGCGCTTCTCCGCCGCGGATTTCCTGCACGGTCCCATTGCCATGGTGCAGCGGGACTTCCCGGTGATCCTGTTTGCGCCGCCCGGAAAGGTCTTCCGTGATATCCTTTCGCTCCTCTCCCTGCTGAGAGAACTTCAGGCCGACACGCTCGTCATCTCGAGCGAGAAAAGCGCATCGAAGCAGGCCGGCTGTGCGATTGAAATGCCGGTCCGCGTTCCGGATCTCTACTCCGCGATCCCCTACATCATTCCAGGCCAGATCTTCGCCGAAAAGCTGTCACTGCTGAAAGGCCTGAGCCCAGACAGCCCGCGTAGCCTGACCAAGGTCACGAAGACACTGTGAAACTTGAGGGCAGATCACTTCTTCGCCCCCGCCTCATTTTTCCTCTGACTGAGCCAGCCGGCAAAAAGTGATCCGTCCACAAATTTCAGGCCGGTTCGGCAGCAGGCGGGGCAGCAGGATGGCCTGCGTGATCAAAGCCCCCGAGGCCGCGGCAGTTCTGGCATTTCCCGCTTCCATGCGGAAAGCAGGAGGTGCACGGCTTCCCCTTTTGAAGAGCGAGCCTCCCAGTGCCATGGCACACATGGCAGATACCGGTGCCCTTGCAATGCGGGCATTTTTTATAGTCTTCAGTCACGGAATCAACCCCTCTTTCCTTCGCTCCCCCGCCATGCCGCCCTCTGGCAGCGAGGGCAAAAATAAGTGCTGCGGTTTCCCTGCCGCGCACGGCGGATGGTTGCACCGCAGCGCCGGCATCTCTCTCCTTCTCTCTGAAAGACGTGCAGGAAGTCCTGATGCTCTCCAGGTTTCCCATCCGAATCTATGAAATCCGAAAAGCTTGTGCCGCGATGGCGTATGGCTGCCCGCAGAACTTCCCGTATGGCACGGGTCAATGCGGCTGCCTCCCTGCGGGCTACGGTGTTCGAGCGCCGTGTCGGATTCAGGTGCGCGCGGAACATCGCTTCGCAGACGTAGATGTTTCCCAGCCCGGCGATCTTACGCTGGTCGAGGAGAAACGACTTGATTTCCCTCCGGCTCTGCGCAAGCTCCAGCCAAAGCCAGCGCGAAGTAAATCCCGAACTCAGAGGATCCTTGCCCAGGCGCCGGATCTCGGGGAGTGCAGCCAGCCGAGGGATCTCAGAAACGGCGAGGAGGCCGAAACGGCGCGGGTCGCGATACTGCAGCTCCCCTCCGTCGGAAAACCGGATGGTGGCATGAGTGTGTCTGGGGCGTTCGACCGGACTGGGCGAGTAGAAAAGCCTGCCCGACATCCCCAGGTGAATCAGCCAGAAGGCATGTGGGTCCATCTCCACGATCAGGTACTTCCCCCTTCGGTGAACCGCGCGAATGGTCCGGCCCCGGAGTCGAGAAACAAAATCGACGGGCACAGGCCGGCGCAGAGTCTTGCCCGAGAGGCTGACCTCTGCGATGCATTTGCCGCCAATCGTTTTGCGAAGCTTGCGGGCGATCGTCTCTACCTCGGGCAGTTCGGGCATAGAGCGCTAGCAGGATGGCGGCGGCAAAACATCCATGAAAGAGGAAACCGAGAAGACAGCCCTGCCCAGCCCCGGCTCGCCGTACCCGGCCGGGGTCGCAAGCTTGTACTTCGCATGTGTGTCGCGAAATGCGCGCAGCAGGCGGACGTGGTACTCAAGCGGCGCGCCCTGCTGCTTTTTCCCCAGCGCGCTGAGCGGCTCCGGGCACCAGGTGGTGAATCTCGGCATGATGCCGTGGCTCATGAAAAACTCGAGCCCTTCCACTGTCGAGGCGATTGCTTCGTCCACCGTTGCGAAACCTGCCGGTTCGGCCATCTCGACCCCAGCCACAAAATTCGGGATCACATGCTCGGGCGGGAACACGGTAGCCGCATCCAGGATCCGGCGGATCCACTCCTCACGGCCGATATAGCGCGCCTTGCCGGCGCACAGCGTTTCGAACAGGTTCTTGTCCCAGACCTCATAATTGGGATGATAAATCTGCACACCAGCGTCCCGAAGCCTTTGAACCTCATCCTTGGGCAGTGCCTGCACCACAACCTTGCTGATCCAGCGCCGAGGGAACTGCTTCTCAATAGCTTCCGGGTACTGCGCGTAGAAGTCGACCTCCGACTTCCCCTGGAGCGTCGAGGTGATGCTCCCCCCCGTCACAGTGTAGGCTTTGCCGTCGCTGTCCGCAGCCGCGATGATCGTGAGCGCTTCGAGAATTTCAGCGACCGACTTTACCGAAGTGTAGGGCCTGCCCGACTGTTTCTGCTGGCGGTAATTTTCATTGATGTCGCAGTATTGGCACTCCTCTTGCGCCCCGAAATATTGGCAAAGACGGAAAACGGCGAGGTACAGGAGATAGCCCCACTCGATTGTGGGGGCGATGTCGGCAACCGGTTTGCCGTTCGCGAGCGTGCGCGCGTAATAAGCCGGCGACTCCTGCAACTCGACGCGCGCTATGGTGTGGCCATCAAGTTTGAGAACCAGCGCGCCCTCTTCCGATTCAACCCGATATGGGGAAGCTGGATTCAATCGTACGGAGACGATTACAGGCCGGAAGTTGAATGCGCCGGCGACCAGGCGGACTTCTTCGGGCGCCCTGGTGTCCTCGCCCTGATTCATTTTAGAGATCGGCACCATGTCGAAAGAGAAGATGAAGTAAGCCTTGCGCTTATAGCTCGCCGCCACTTCCAGCGCATCACAAGACCAGGCCATCCCGCGGCGCAAGAGGTCTTCCTTGCAGATCGCCTCGATGGGCACGTCGGGATGGCGCCGCGCAAGATGTTCGACCAGTTCCAGCGCCGGTATCTCATTCTCAACCATCTGTCGCATCAAGATAATCTACCACGAATTCGAGAACAAACGGGAATGGCGAGACTCATTGACAGTCTCTTATGCGCCGTGGCGCGCGAAGCGCTTTGGAGTGCGGTGCCTCGGCACCGCTTTGGAGCGCGACAAAGCGGCGTCAAGCCGCCGCACTCCAAAGCCTTCGGCCTTATTTGAGTTTCGCTCAAAGTTCGTCGGACGAGTCTCCGCCTCCCAGCGCATCTTCGCTCCCGGCTTTGCCTGATGCAACTTCCTGCGCGGCTTCTTCTGCGATCTGGTCGAAATCCTCTCCGGCATCCTCTCCCATTTCCTTGCCCATCTTTTTCATCCAGCGGGCGACGCTCGCGGGATCATTCTCATCGAGCCCGGCGAGGCTGGCCGGATCCGCCAGGGATTCCAACCGCCGTTCCTCGGACTTCGGCGATGAAAAACGCGAGAAGAGCTGCTCGAGGTCGGTGCTCTTGCAAAACTTGCAGACGGGCTGGAAAGATGCAGGTGACAGCACCAGGAAACTCATTCTGCGTTTACACTTGAGGCAAGAGTATTCGTAGATAGGCATATTGTTGCAGGTCAGTCTGATCTACAGTTCCGTATAGTAACCAAAGTCAGACAGAAGGAGTATAGCGCGCAGAAGTTTCCAGTGACAAGTTCCAGCAGCACTCCTATCAGCCTCGGCGGTGAGATCTCTTGTATGTGCCGCTCTTACCGCCGGTTTTCGCCAGCAGCCGGATCTTCTCAATTGTCGCGCCCTTTTCTACGGCCTTGACCATATCGTAGAGCGTGAGCGCGGCGACGCTTGCCGCGGTGAGCGCTTCCATCTCGACGCCGGTCTGGCCCGTGCAGGAAACGGTCGCCTCAAACCGTACACCCGCCTTATGAGCGGCCGCTTGCACATCCACATGAGTCAGAGGCAAAGGATGGCACAGCGGCACCAGCTCGGGGGTCCGCTTCGCAGCCATAATTCCGGCGAGGCGAGCCGTACCGAGCGCGTCCCCCTTCGGCAGGCGGCCGTCCACGATGAGCCTCATGGTTTTGGCAGACAGCTTCACATAGGACTCTGCAACCGCACGGCGCTGGGTTGCCGCCTTTTCCGAAACATCGACCATGCTCGCGTACCCTTCGGAGTCAATATGAGAAAGCCGTTTCTCGTGCACCTGTCGACTCGGCCCATGACCATGAAACACACGAAAAGAACCAGGTGTGGTTCATGGTCACTGCTTTATTTTTGTTCTTTCTCTTTTTCGGCGACTGTTTCGGCGAACTTCTTCATGCCCTCGGCAAACTTCTTCAGCCGCTCCTCCACACGATGATTGATGCTGCCTTCCGGATAGGAACCGTCCGCCTTCACGCCCGCCGGCATCCCGGTCAGGATCTCGATGCCTTCGTCGATCGACCGCACGGCATAAATGTGGAAGGCGCCCTGCCGGACGGCGTCCACCACATCCGGGCGCAGCATGAGATTCCTCACGTTCTGGGCGGGGATCATGACCCCCTGGTCTCCTGTCAACCCTTTCGCCTTGCAGATGTCGAAGAACCCCTCGATCTTCTGGTTCACCCCTCCAATCGGCTGGATCATGCCATGCTGATTGACGGAGCCCGTCACCGCAATTCCCTGCTTGAGCGGAACTCTCGACAGGCTCGAAAGCAGCGCATAGACCTCCGTTGATGAGGCGCTGTCGCCCTCGACGCCTTCGTAAGACTGCTCGAAACAGATGCTGGCCGAAAGCGAAAGCGGGCGCTCCTGCGCGTAGCAGGCGCCGAGATATCCACTGAGGATCAGCACGGCCTTCTCGTAGATCTTCCCGCTCATCTTCGATTCGCGCTCGATGTCGAGGACGCCGCTCTTGCCCATGAACGTCTTCGCCGTAATGCGCGAAGGCTTGCCGAAGCGAATGTCGCCGAGGTCGACGACCGCAAGTCCATTGACCTGCCCCACCGCTTCCCCGGTCACGTCCACCATGATGGTTCCCTCGGTGATGAACTCCCGGATGCGTTCCTCAACGAGGTTGGAGCGGAGGTACTTTTCCTCGATGGCACGACGCACATATTCGGCTGAGACGCTCGTCTTGCCCTTCTGGGCCGCCCAGTGGCTTGCCTCGCGCACGATGTCGGCGACGTCGCTGAAGCGTGACGAGAGCTTTTCCTGATCGTCCACGAGGCGCGCTCCGTACTCAGCGACCTCGGCAACGCCGGAGGGATCGAAGTGCAGCAGGTTCTCGTGGTGACAACGGTTGCTGATAAAGGAGGCGTAGCTTTCCAACGACTTCGCGCTGCGCTCCATCTGGGAATCGAAGTCGGCCTTCACCTTGAATATCTTCCGAAAATCCTCGTCCAGCTCGTACAGAAGGTGGTAGATCGGCTGGTTCCCGATCATGATGACCTTGACGTTGGTCGGGATAGGGCTCGGGCGCATGCCCGCGACGGGCACCAGCCCATACTGCACACTCAGGTCCTCAATCCGGACCTCTTTGTTTTTCACCGTGCGCTTGAGAGTTTCCCACACGCCGAAGTTCAACAGTACGTCGTGGGCATTGACGACGAGGAATCCCCCGTTCGCCTTCATGTAAGCGCCTGCCTGGATCATCGTGAAGTCCGTCTGCAGCATGCCCAGCTGCGTCCACCGGTCGATGCGGCCGAACATGTTGTAATAGGTGGGATTGGTCTCGATCACCACGGGCGCCCCCTTGACGTCGGTGTTGTCCACGACGATGTTCACTCTGTACTTAAGGAAGGGGTCGGCGGGAGGCTCGAGGCTCAGCTTGGTCGGGGTCGATGATTCCTGCTTCTGACTGTCCTCCGTGAAATCATCGAGATGCGACAGGATGTAGTCTTGAACGTCCTCGAGACAGGAAACGACTTTGGGCAAGTTGGCGTGTTGCTCTTTGATGCTTTCGATTTTCATGCCGACGACATACATGCCGACGCCCCGATTCAGCTCGTTGACACGGTCGCGGCTCATCTTGTTAATATCGCGCACCTGGCGCAGGAAGCCGTTGATTTCCTGCTGCAACGCCTCGCGCCGCGTCTCGATGTCCTTCTTGGTCGCCTCGTCGAGCGCTTCAAACTGCTCAGGGCCGACCGGGTTGCCATTGATGACGGGGATGAGAGAAACCCCCATCTTGGAAATCTCAAGCGAGAACCCCTGGCCGCGTGCTTTCTCCGCAAGCTGAGCGAACAAGGACTGCTGCAGATTCTGATTCTCATGAATCAGGGCGTGCATGCTCTGTTCGTACTCTTTGCTCTCGAAGGCCTTCGGGATCTCAGCCTTCAAATGACGCACGAGTTCGTCCATCTCAGCCTTGAGCAGTTTCGCTCTGCCGGCGGGCAAGTTCAGGACGGTCGGCGCGCTCGGTTCGTGAAAGTTGTAGACGAAACACCAGTCGTCGGGAGTAGGAAGAGTGGACGCAATGTCGTCGAGGAACTGCTTGATGACCGTCGTCTTGCCGGTGCCGGTCAGACCGCTCACATAGATGTTGTAACCCGGGGAGGCAATGCCCAGCCCGAAGTGGATGGCTCGGATGGGTCGCTCCTGCTCGACAAGCCCTTTGAGAGGAGCGATGTCGGCTGTCGTCTGAAAAGGAAAAACAGAGCTGTCGCAGTGCCAGCGCAGTTGTTCCGGGGATAATTCGCATCGTTGCAGGTTCATCTCGTTCCTCGCTATCGTTTATATCCGATCTTGCGCAGAAACTCCTTGCGGTTCCTGACGTCTGTTTCCGTCTCAACCCCCCTGGGGGCGGCGCCGTCGACGACTCCCAGGATGCCTTGACCCTGCCCCGTCTCGACGAGGATTGCCTGAAGCGGATTCGCGGTAGCACAATAAATGGTGCACACCTCCGGGCACGACTTCACCGCATTCAAGACATTTATTGGGAAGGCGTCTTTCAGAAGGATTACAAAGGCGTGCCCTGCTCCCAGCAGCATAGCGTTTTCCGCGGCAACGTTCTTAAGCGCCTCGTCATTGCCCTCGACCCGAATCAAACATGGGCCTGAGGCTTCACAGAAGGCAACCCCGAACTTAGCGTGCCCGCAGCTTGTGGTTATAATCTCGTAGAGATCTTCGGCTGTCTTGATGAAGTGTGTTTGGCCCAGGATAAGGTTGCAGCCGTCCGGGATCGACAGTTGGACCATCTTCAGTTCCATGGTGTTCACCTCAATGACTCGGTTCATTGATACCGATTGATGTCATGAGTGTCAAGACGTCAGAGGTAGGTGCGGCACTTGGCTCGCAACTACAACAAATTGCTGTTATCATTCCCCGCTGACGCGGGATCTTCCGGGCAACGCCCATGATGAGTCGCAGGCAAAAAAGAAACCCGCGTGATTTTAGCACGCATGTTTGGCGGCAGAAAACCTCAATCGACGGAGAGTGATTGATATGTGCGGCATCGTTGGCTACATCGGTCCCAAGCCTCCTGTACCCATCCTGCTGCAAGGGCTGCGCAAGCTCGAGTACCGGGGCTATGACTCAGCCGGGCTCGCAGTCGTGTCCGGCAAAGAAGTCCAGATCCGCCGGTCAACGGGCAAACTCAGCAACCTGATCCAATCCCTCCATAGCGCGCCCTTGCAGGGAGATTACGGCATCGGCCACACGCGCTGGGCCACCCACGGACGCCCCACTGAGGAAAACGCCCATCCCCATCGGGACTGTTCGGGTAAGATCGTGGTGGTCCACAACGGCATCATCGAAAACTACCTGGACCTGAAGGCCCGCCTGCAGGAGTCGGGCCACCGTTTTGTTACCGAGACCGACACGGAGGTCATTGCGCATCTGATCGAATCGCTGAGGGCCCAGCATCCGCTGCCAGAGGCGGTGCGCAAGGCGGCGTTGGAGTTGCGCGGCAGTTTCGCCATCTGCGTGCTTTCGGCCGACAGCCCCAAGACAATCGTAGCGGCGCGCAACGGTCCGCCGCTGGCGATCGGCTTCGGCGATGGGGAGCACCTGGTGGCCTCCGACGTGCCGGCACTGCTCGATCACACCCAGACAGTGTATTTCCTGCGCGACGGGGAAATGGCGACCTTGAAACCCGAGGGCGTGCGGATTGAGAACTTCATGGGCGAGACGGTTCCCTTCACTCCGCTTCGGATTACCTGGACGCCGGCAATGGCCGAAAAAGGCGGATACCGGCACTTCATGCTCAAGGAGATTCACGAGCAGCCGCGCGCGATCCAGGATACGATCGTCGGCCGGGTTTCGTTCGACTCCGGACGCGTATTTCTGGACGAGGCCAACCTGTCGGAGGAGGTTCTTGCGGACATCGACCGCATCCACATCGTGGCATGCGGCACGTCATGGCACGCCGCGCTGGTCGGCAAGTATCTTTTGGAGGAGATGGCCCGCATTCCCGTGGAAGTCGACTACGGCTCGGAATTCCGTTATCGGGATCCGATCCTTGATCGCCGCTCGCTGGTGGTGGCAATCAGCCAGTCGGGCGAAACCGCCGATACGCTCGCAGCCGTGCGGGAAGCCAAAACCAAGGGGGCCCGGGTGCTGGCAGTTTGCAACGTAGTTGGAAGCATGCTGTCCAGGGAAAGCGACGGCACCTTGTACACGCGCAGCGGTCCTGAGATCGGCGTCGCCTCCACAAAGGCGTTCACCACGCAAATAGTGGTGCTTTTCCTGCTGGCGCTGCACCTTGCCCAGCTGCGCAAGAGGGTAACACAGGAAGAGACGTCGGCACTTCTGGCAGAGCTCACGCGCGTGCCTCACTGCGTCGAGCAGCTTCTGGCACGCGACGCTTTGTACGAGAAGATCGCTTCCGTCCTGTTCCGGCGTTACAACTTCCTTTACCTGGGGCGAGGCATCCACTTCCCCATAGCCCTCGAAGGCGCCCTGAAGCTCAAGGAGATTTCCTACATCCATGCGGAAGGCTATCCGGCCGGCGAGATGAAGCACGGGCCAAACGCCCTGATCGATGGGGATCTTCCCGTCGTGGCCCTGGCTGCGAAAGATCCTGCCAATCCCAAATCGCTTTTGCGCTATGAGAAGATGCTGAGCAACATTCAGGAAGTGCGGGCACGCGAGGGCATCGTGATCATCGTCGCCACTGAGGGAGATGAGCAGGTCTTACAGTTTTCGGACCACCTGATCTACGTGCCTGCGATGTCGGACTACCTGATTCCCATACTCCTGGCGATCCCGCTCCAGCTGCTGGCTTACCACATCGCTGTGCTGCGCGGCTGCGATGTCGATCAACCCCGGAACCTCGCCAAGAGCGTCACCGTAGAATGAAACCGCATACGGGAGCTGCGGGTGGCTTGATGCGCGAAGCGCTATGGAGTTCGTCCCGCTAAGCGGGATTTCGGGTTTCCTGGGCCCCCAACCAAAGCGGCGCCGAGGCGCCGCACTCCATAGTTCTTCGCTCCGGAAAAGCCGGGGCCTACTTGTACCTCACGTTGGCGCCGACGTTGTACAGGAAAAAGGCGTAGCGGTCGGCCGTCTCCTCGATCGCTTTGGTCACGTTGCTCGAACCGTGACCGGAGCGCGTCTCAATCCGGATCAAGGCCGGGTTATCACCTCTGTGCTTTTCTTGAAGCGTGGCGATGAACTTTAAGGAGTGCCCAGGGACGACCCGGTCGTCGTGATCGGCCGTGGTTACCAGCGTCGCCGGATAGGCCACTCCGTCCTTGACGTTGTGAAGCGGCGAGTAGGCGTAGAGGGCCTTGAAATCCTTCTCGTTGTCGCTCGAGCCGTACTCGACAGCCCAGCCCCAGCCCACGGTGAACTTGTGAAAGCGCAACATGTCCATTACGCCGACCGCGGGCAAGGCGACCTTGAATAACTCGGGCCGCTGGGTCATGGCCGCTCCAACAAGCAGGCCGCCGTTGGAAGCGCCCGCGATGGCCAGCTTGTCCTTCGACGTATAACCGGTCCGGATCAGGTACTCCGCCGCGGCAATGAAG
>Ga0315280_10001091_pt1 | contig 48098 bp, 35 predicted proteins | sample YL17G06_40_MG_FD_203697 | JGI IMG/M metagenome (GOLD analysis project Ga0315280, IMG submission 203697) | Sediment microbial communities from Yellowstone Lake, YNP, Wyoming, USA - YL17G06_40 | ecosystem: Environmental > Aquatic > Freshwater > Lake > Sediment | place: USA: Wyoming | collected... | reverse complement strand
GGCCGAGATTCCAGTTCAGGAGCCCCAATCTGCCCAGGCAGAGGAGCTCATCTCTCCTGTTCTTTAGTTGCCTTGCCAGCCGCAAAGCTTCCCCAAATTGGACTGCCGATGTTTGAAAATTCCCCATCTTTAGTTGAATTTCGCCATCGGCCACGGCTTTCTCATAGACCTGCAAAGGGCCGGGATCGTCTGCGTCAGCTATGGAATAGACAGGGAGGAGAAAAGGCAGAATGAATGCGACACGAAAAATGCCGACTTTTTTATCGAAGGCTATCCTCCATCTCCCCACGTCAATAAGGGGAAAAATATAATAAGGATTCCCCAAAATGTCAATAACATGATTTTCATAGAATCGCCTTGATATTTTTCTTTCTCTGGAATATGTTTTTTTCCGATTATTAAGAGTGAGGCAAATTCAATGAGTACCAAACAAAAGATCGGATTTTTCGTCTTTTTAATAAGCTGTCTTCTTATCCAACCCGCTTGGCCAGACAAATCAGGGAGAAAGCCCGTCCTTCGAAAAGACGCGTTTTTCGGCCTCCATTTCGACCTTCATCCGAGTAAAACCGACACCGACCTCGGCGCCGATGTGTCTGAGAAGAACATCAGCCTCCTACTCAATCGAGTGAAGCCGGATTATGTACAGTATGATTGCAAGGGACATGTTGGTTGGGCCGGCTATCCGACCAAAATCGGCTGGCCCGCCCCTGGGATCAAGCGAGACAGCCTGGCCGTCTGGCGCAAGGTGACGCGCGAGCACGGTGTGGCGCTTTTTATCCACTACTCAGGAGTTTGGGACTCGCAAGCAATCGAGCACCATCCGGAATGGGCCCGTATTGATGAAAAAGGAAACCGGGATCCGAACAATACGAGTGTCTTCGGAGCCTATCAGGACGAATTCCTTATCCCTCAGCTCAAGGAAGTTACTTCGGCCTATGATTTAGACGGAGTCTGGGTGGACGGCGAATGTTGGGCCGCACAGCTCGATTACTCACCACTGGCCTTAGCCGCCTGGAAAAAGGAAACGGGACTCTCAACGGCCCCCATGGATGGGAGCGATCCTCGCTGGCTCGACTGGAAGATGTTCAACCGCCGGGCGTTCGAGAACTACCTCTGTCATTGGGTGGATGCACTCCACGCCTTTGATCCGAAGCTTCAGATCACCAGCAACTGGATGTATACAAGCTTCGCCCCGAAGCCGGTCGTGGCCAAGCTTGATTTTCTGTCAGGAGATTATTCTCCTTCTTTATCTCTTGATAGGGCACGGGTGGAAGCCCGGTACCTGGCCAGCACGGTCATGCCCTGGGATCTTATGGCCTGGGGTTTCGATAAAGGCAAAGATCAGGGTTGGAGCCTAAAAACACCCGCGCAGCTTATGCAGGAAGCCGCGGTCGTCCTCATGCAAGGCGGAGGCTTTCAAATCTATCATCAGCCGACGCGATCCGGATACATTATCGAGGCAATCGTCGAACAGGAAGCGCAGGTGGCGGATTTCTGCCGAGCGCGGCAAGATGTGAGCTTTCAAAGCAAGACTGTTCCCCAGGTCGCGCTCCTCTTGTCGTCTGAGTCGCATTGGGATAAATCCGAACGGGTTTTTGCGCCGTGGGGGGGCGAGTTCGATGACCTCGAAGGTGCCCTTCATGCCCTGCTTGAGCTTCATTATTCCGTTGATATTCTGGCTGAGCATCAGCTTCTGTCTCGCTTGCAAGAATTTCCCTTGGTCGTCGTTCCCGATTCTCACAAGCTTACAGATGATTTTAAGCGAGCCCTGTTGAGCTATGTGGAGCGAGGAGGAAGCCTGCTGCTCCTGGGAGAAAAATGCGCGCGCCTATTTGATCCTGCGCTTGGAGTGAGGTTCAAAGGCGCGCCGCATAATTTTACAGGCGAACTGGCGACCCCCTCGGGGCCGGTGAGCATCAACGGCATCTGGCAAAATGTGGAGCTTGGTTCGGCTAGGCCGACAGGCTATAGGCACCCCACCCGCGATTCGCGAAAAGACCCAAAAATTGCTGCGACAATTGCCGTTCACGGAAAAGGAAGAATCGGCGCTATCTATGGGCCGCTGGCAAACATCTTTTTTAAATGCCACCATCCCTCTATCCGGCAGTTTATTGGAGATGTCGTCAAAGCGCTTTTTTCCGAGCCTGCCGTGTTGATGGACGGCCCGGCCTATGTGGACATTGCCTTGCGGACAACCAAGGACGGACGGTTGAGCCTTCATCTATTGAACCGCTCCAACCTGCCCTTGCCCGATCGATATAACTTTACCGATTTTATCCCGGCGGTCGGGCCATTCAATGTCAAGATAAGGACGGCCAAACAGCCGCAAAAAATCACGCTGCTGCCCGAAGGATTATCACTCAAATGGGAGTGGAAAAACGGGCTGCTGGCGGCGACAATTCCTCAGGTTCACATCCACAACATCCTGGTCGTCGAGTAAATAAGATTTATAGTTGCCTAGCCATCAGAGCCGCCTTGGGATTTTCTTAGGTCTGTGAAGAAATGTGCGTTGCGCGAAGCCGGCGTCTATTCGGCCGAGACATTAACATCCTCTTCTGCTCTTTCTTTTCAGAAAAAGTGCGCGGGACAAACACTTTCTGGCCCGAGGCGGGGTCTGTCCCCGTAAGATACATGCACGTTGACCGGGTCATCGGCGTCGGCGTGAAGATTTGGACTCCCTCGACGGGTTTCTCCCCTTCTTTTTCCAGGCGACGCACCTGACGGGCCAGCTCCTGCGCCTCCTCCTTCCCGCTTCCTGGATGGGCAACCATCAAATAATATTTCAGGTGCTGTTTGCGGCCTCTGTTGATTTTCTTAAACAGGCGGCGGAACTCCTCGAGCGGCCGCGTCTCTTTGTTCATCAAACGCAAAACCCCGGAAGAAACATGCTCGGGCGCAATCTTGAGCAGGCCCGAGAGGTGATGATCGGACAGTTCCTTAAGATATTCCTCACTCTCCATTGCCAGGTCGTAGCGGATACCGCTCCGAACAAAAACTTTTTTCACGCCGGGGAGCTGGCGCGCCTTTCTCATCAAACGGATCAAACGCTTGTGGCTCCTGTCAAGTCTTGAACAGCCTATGCAATCGCGCTCGCACTTATCGCGCACCCTGCAGTCCATGCCATACATATTGGCCGTCGGCCCACCTAAGTCATCGATATAGCCTTTGAAATCCGGATGCCGAGTCAAGCGCCGGATTTCCCCAAGGATGGACTCTTCACTCCTGGAAACAATTCGGTCTCCTTGGTGGAGGGCTAACGAGCAAAACGAGCAGCCGCCGACGCAGCCGCGGTGGATGACGACGGAAAACTGGGCCATCCGCAATTCCGGAAAATGAGGTGGGATTGTCCGTGAGAAAGGGAGTTCGTAGATCCAATCCAGGTCTTGCGGTTGGTACTCCGGCATGGGATATTGGAGGACGAAGCGATTGTCATGGCGCTGAGTAAGAGGCTTCCGGTTGGAGAAGAAATTTTGGGCGCGGCAAAATTGTTCGGGTCTGTTGCTCACCTCTTCGAAAGAAGGGATCTTCCGGAAAGGGGAAGGCAATTCTTTTCTCACAATGCATGTTCCGGGGATTCCGGCTAAATCCTCACCCCTTGCCAGACGATGCGCGATCTCGATGGCCTGCAGTTCGCCGGGACCGTAAACAAGGATATCCGCGCGCGAATCGAGCAGGATGCTGCGGCGAACCTTGTCTTCCCAGTAGTCGTAATGAGCGAACCGTCGCAGCGAGGCCTCGATGCCGCCAAGCACGATGGCCTTCCCTGGAAATAAATGCCTGATTTTATTGGCATAGACCAGGACCGCCCGGTCGGGCATGCCCGATTTATACGGCGCATGCTCATCCTTGGCCCGTTCGCGTTTCAGGGGCGTGTAGTTCACAAGCATGCTATCGATAGAGCCTGACGTAATGCCAAAACAAAGCCGCGGCCGGCCGAGCTTTTGAAAATCCGTGTCGCCCTTCCATTCGGGGCGCTCGATGATTCCGACTTTGTATCGCTTGGCGTCCAGCACCCGGGCGATCACCCCCACCCCTGAAAGCGGGTGGTCCGCATACGGCTCACCGCTGATCAGGATGATGTCAAAGCCCGAACCCTTTGTTGAAATCATGATTTCGGATCTTCCCGTTGTTAAGGACGATAATAATCCACTTTTCTGAAGATGAAAAGCCCGTAGGCCGCGTTGGCCAGGAGCAACGCGCCGGAAATGAAGAACGGATACTGCAATCCATAACGATAGCCCAGCGGCGAATAAACTAGAGCGCCGACCATCTGGCCTAAAATCTGGATGGCGATCAGCAAGCCGGCGCTGCCGCCGATGCTCCGTCTTTCAAAAAGCCTCGATATGGACAGTGTGATCAGGGCCCCCAGGCCGCCATCCCCGATCTCATGGAGGATTCGGAAAAAAAGAGAAATATAGACATTATGATTAACCATGAGGATCAGCCCGGCTCCCGAAAGGGCCATCGACAGAAGCAGCAGGCGCTTGTTGAGGCGTGCATTGTACCTTAAAAACCCGACCAAAAAAGCCGTGAAAGCCAGGGCAGACAAAGGGATCGAAATATAGAAAGAGACTTGAAGTTTGTTCAGCCCAAAGAATTTTTCAAGGAAAGGGCTGTAGACTGTTCCTTCAACGCCCCAATGAAGGGCCAGGATAAAGATGAACACGACAAAGAGGAGCGTCTTCTTCTGAAGCAGGCTGTTCCGGTATTCTTTAAAAGACACCAGCCAAAACCGTTGGTGGTCGAAATGGCGGATAAAAAGCAGCACAATCATGGTCAAGGCCGAAAAAACGGCCAGGAGAGCCCGGAAATTGCCGAACTGGGTAAGAAACCCACCGGCCAAGACCCCGAGAGCCGGACCCAGACCGACCCAGAATATATACGTTCCGTACTTTTTGTTCGGGTCCATGTCGGTCTCATCTTTGTAGTACATGCTGTTGATGGAGACATCCAGAGCGTTATTAGCCATCCCCAGGAATAAAAATAGGGCAGCCATCAGATAAAAACTCTGCGCCCAGGCGATGAGCAGGAAGAGCGCGCATTCGGCGAAGAGAGCCGCATGGACGACGCCGGCGATGGAAAAGCGGTCATTGATCCAGCCCGTCGGGAAGGAAATCAACAAAGGGGCCAGGGCGAATAGGGATATGACGATGCCGATTTGCCAGCCGCTAAAGCCGATGCTCAGAAAATGGAGCGGGATGAGGAAAAACACCGAAGTGACGGTGAGCTTGCGGCAGAAATTGACGAAATGAATCTTGGCATGAAGAGACATGGTCTTCCCGGCCTATCAATTTTAAGCCCTCTATTATACCGAAAAATTTGGTGACACAATACTGTGTTCCCATAAAAAAAGGGGCGGTTCTCTTTCCGGCGCAAGAGAACCGCCCCCCGAAGGCGTATAAACCAGGACTTGCTCGTTATCTCTTGAAGATACGAACGCTGCCGCTGAAGGTCTTCAGATGCACCGAAGCTCCGCCGCCGTTCACGACGCCACGGAGATCGTTCTTGGAGATCCTGCCGGACATGGTCACTGCAAAATCCGATTCGATATGGCCGCTGAAAGCTTCCGCTTCCAGGTCGAACGCAGAATCTGCGGGGATCCTCAACTCGATGCCGCCGCTCATGGCTTCCATATCGTATTTTCCGTCTTTTATGATTTGTCCCTCGTAGGTGATGTTGCCGCTCAAGACTTTGGCCCTGAAGGATTTCGTCCCCGAAATATCCCTCACTTTGATATTGCCGCTTGTTGATTCGGCCTCAAAAGAGCCCGTGATTTTCTCAACCGTGAGGTTGCCGGAGACGACCTTTAAATTGACGTCACCAGCGATATCCCGCAGTTCGGTCGTCCCGCTGATTATTTTGAAATCAACGCCTTTCCCGGCTTTGACGACAACCAGATTTCCGCTGGTGACATCCCCCTCGAGCGGCCCGCCGATATTCTCGACGCTCACATTGCCGCTCACGCATCTGATCTTGGCCCCGGCCTTATCGGGGATCCAAATCTCATAGTCCACCCTGACGCTGAAATCGTCGTCTCTCCTGAATCTTTGTTCCGGATACTTGGTTTCGATGCGGAGAATGTTCCCGGTCTTGTTCACTTCGATCGTGACTTTGTCGATATTCTCTTTAGCTTTTTCGAGCGTCTTGGCCTCCGAAACCTTGAAAGCATTGATCTTAACCTGTGCCTGGTCCCAGCTTTTGATGTCGATCTTGCCGGAGATATTGGCGACAATCACTTTGCCGTCTTTGTCCAGGCTCTCGACTTTGTCGAACTTGGCCTCAAATTTTTCTTTCGCTGCGGCCCCGACGTAAATCCCGAAGACAAGAAGCAGAGCGGCTCCCGCGATTGCGATTTTTCCGAATTTCTTTGCGCGCATGGTCATCCTCCTTTGATTTCAATTATAAGGTCTTCCCCGACCCGTTTCCGGTGGGAGATTTTTTCTTCAAGTCTACAACATTGCCTAAAAATTCCACCTTTTCCTTGTACGCCGACAGGAGATATATCCTAGCGTCCAGGCTGTTAGGATCCCTGCGGACGGCATTCCGGCAGGCTTGGATAGAGGAGTTGATCAAGGTGAGGTTTTGGTCGAAGACCGCCGCTATCTGGGGGTCGAGGCTGCCCTTTTGAGAAGCAACGGCCTCGTTGAGGGCGCGGATGGCGAGCAGATAATGTTTCTCCGCTTCGCCTAGTTTCGCCAGCGTGTGTTTGTCCTGATCGGAAAGCCCCGGTACGGCTTTCCCCTGCCAGGGCCTAAGGCCGACCATGATGCCGCCGATGACAATAACGAGGATCAAGGCGGCCGCCCAGACGAACTTTGTCCGGTTTGGGGAAAATATAGATTTCCGCCAGCCGGCTTTTTGGCCGTAGCCCAAACGCTGCTCGCGTCGTGCGGCTTGGACACTGGACAAGATGCGGGGCCAATTATCATCCGAAGGAGTAAGCTCTTCCAAGGCCTTAGCCTTTTCCGTGATTCCCTGGAAATCCTGGAAGAGACTGCGGCAGTCTGCGCAGGATGCGAGATGCTTTTGCAGCCGGGCTTGGTCTTTGGGCTGCAACGCCTTATCCAGATATTCTCCGATGAGCTTGTGTGCTTTTGTGCATCTCATGGCATCTCTCCTTAAATCAACCACCGGTCCTTGAGATAATCCCTGAGTTTCATACGGGCTTTGAAAAGCTGAGATTTCGATGTCCCGATCGAGAGGCCAAGCATGCGGGCGATTTCGTTGTGCTTATACCCTTGGACATCGTGAAGGAGGAAGACCTCCCTCAATTTATGGGGCAGCGTTTCGATAGCCCTGTCCAGGGATTTTCGGGCATCCTGGTCCTCGGAGACTGCGCGCGTATCTTGGATGGCACTCTCGGCTCCGGTTAAAGAGACCGTCTTTTGAAATTTGGCTTTATTGGCGCGGAGGTAGCTGTAGCAAGTGTTCAATGCGATGCGGTAAACCCAGCCGACAAACGTGTCGGTTTTTTGAACATCTTCCAGGTGGCTAAATACCTTCAAGAAGATTTCCTGGAGGAGGTCTTCGGCCGCAACCCGATCGAAAGTGTAACGAAAGGCCAGGTTAAAGAGCGGGGTTTTCAGGCGGTGATAAATGGCTTCCATGGCCTGGGCATCGCCTGCTTGAGAGCGGCTGATCAAGTCGGCAAAAGAGGCGTCTCCGGACGACGAAACCTGGGAAGAAATGTCATCTTTTGGCTGGGCCATGACCACCGGCTCCTGGATGAACGGTCCCGCCGGAGACCTTGAGACATTATCTACAATTTGGAGGCCGTTTGCCAGCGCAAAATCCTGGTAAGCCACTTTTTCTCTCTCTTCACTCCTAATAGATGAAGAGAGCCAAAAAAAGGTTGCTTTTCCCGGTAAAATTTTTCAAAATCTTTATAATATTCAGGTAGAAAGATTTTCCGGAATCGCTTATATATAAGGGTAAGGCCGGATTTCGGCATTGCCGCCAGGGCGGAGGAGCATTATGAAAAAGAGCATAAGCTTATTGCCCGTCATCGGACTCCTAATCCTTCAAATCAGCCTGATCAACTGCCAGAAAAAGGAAGAGGCCGCCTCGGAAATCGAAGCAACCGGGATCATCGAAGCGATCAAGACCGAGATCAAAGCCCAAGCCCAGGGCGAAGTGAAGCAGATCCTGGTCCAAGAAGGCCAAAAGGTGAAGAAGGGGGATGTCCTCTGCCGCTTGGACGAGGAAAAACTTCGCATCCAATTGAGCCAAGTCAAGGCCGGGCAGGGCGCCGCCCAGGCTAAGCTCAAGCTGGCCAAGATGGGGACCAAGAAAGAGATGATTGCCGTCGCCAAAAATCAAGTGGAAATTGCGGCCAAACAGCTCGAGTTGGCGGAAAAAGACGCCGAGCGGCTGGCTCGGCTTTTCAGCCAAGGCTCTGTTTCACTGTCCCGGAAAGAAAGAGCCGACCTGGCTCTCAAAACCGCCCAGGAACAGCACAAAAACGCCCAGGAAAACTATCAAATGGCCTTGCGCGGCCGGGAAAAAGAAGAAATCGAGATGGTCGAGGCCGAAATCCAGGGCTTGATGGCCCAAGAACAGTACCTCCTGCGGCTCATCCAGGATACCGAAATCCGCTCGCCCGTGGACGGGATCCTGGAGATCAGGCATGTCGAGGTCGGTGAACTCGCCCTTCCAGGCGCCATCCTTTTCAGCCTGATCGACCTCGAGCAAACCTATGTTCAGGCCTATGTCCCTGAAAAATACACCGGAAGGATTAAACTCGGAAGCGAGGTCGCCGTATCCTGCGACTCCTATCCCGGAAAAACATACAAGGGAAAAGTAAACTACATATCGGATGAAGCGGAATTCGCTCCAAAAAATATCCAGACCAAAGAGGAGCGCCTCAAACTTGTCTACATGATCAAATCGTACCTGGAAAACTCAACCGGAGAGCTGAAGCCCGGCATGCCGGTGGACGTGAAAATCAAAATATGATCGCGGTTCTGGCTCAGGACGTCGTCAAGAAATTCCGTCAGACCACGGCTATTCATAACCTCGATTTGACCGTTGAAAAAGGAACCCTGGCCGGCTTGATCGGTCCGGACGGGGCGGGGAAGTCCACGCTTCTTCGCTTGTTGATCGGACTGCTCAAGCCCACCGAAGGAAGGATTGAGGTCAGCGGGTTCGATGTTTCAAAAAATCCGTTCCAGGTTAAAGACCGGATCGGCTACATGCCCCAGCACTTCAGTCTCTATGGCGACTTGACCGTCGCCGAAAACATGAAATTCTTTGCTGACCTTTACGGCATTCAGGGCCAGCCGTTCGTCGAAAGAAAAAAAGAGCTTCTCAAATTCAGCGCCCTGGGTCCATTCGAGGACAGGCTGGCCAGGAACCTCTCGGGCGGCATGCAGAAAAAGCTGGCCCTGGCCTGCAACCTCTTTCACACGCCGGACATCCTTCTTCTGGATGAACCGACGACCGGCGTCGATCCCGTCTCCAGGCTTGAACTCTGGCAGCTTCTTAAGCAACTCAATGACAAGGGGGTGACCATCCTGCTCACCACGCCCTACATGGACGAAGCCGCCCGCTGTCAAAAGGTCGGGTTCATCTTTGAAGGACGGATTCTCATCTACGATTCTCCCCCCCGCCTTATCGACTCCATCAAAGACGGGATCGCGGAGCTCGCGGCTCCTTTTGCCGGATCAATCAAGGCGCTGGCGGACTTGCCCGGCATAAAAAGCGTTCATCCCTTCGGTGAAATGCTCCACGTCGTCTTCGACACCGGAGTGACGGACATCGCCGCCATCAAAAGGCGGCTCGAAGAAGCGCGGATCGTCTTTCAGAGCTTGAAGAGAATAAAACCCTCTTTCGAAGACGCTTTCCTGGCCCTCGCCCAGGAGCACAGTCCACCGTTCGCCAACAGGATCAGTCAATTCAACAGGAGCAGCGCTGCGATCAAGGCCGACGCACCGTGAACAACACCTTGAGCATCGAAGTCCAGGACCTCACGAAGAGATTCGGTTCTTTCACGGCGGTCGACCATATCTCCTTCAGCGTCAGAGAAGGCGAGATCTTCGGGTTCCTCGGTCCCAACGGCGCCGGCAAGTCCACGACCATCCGGATGCTGTGCGGCATCCTCCGGCCGACAGCGGGAAAAGGCATCGTCGGGGGTTTTGATATATCGACGCATCCCGATGAGGTCAAGACGATCATCGGCTACATGTCTCAAAAGTTCACGCTGTACCAGGACTTGACCGTCGGAGAAAACATAGAGTTTTTCGGAGGCATCCACCGCCTTTCCCCCGCTCTACAGCAAGAACGGAAAGAATGGGTGCTCCGGATGGCCGGACTCATAGGGCGGGAGAATTCCCTGACTCGGGAGCTCTCGGGAGGCTGGAAACAGCGCTTATCACTGGGCTGCGCCATCCTTCATCGGCCCCGAATTTTATTCCTGGACGAACCCACCGCCAGCGTCGATCCGGCTTCGCGCCGGGACTTCTGGAACATGATCTATCAACTCTCTGAACAGGGAACGACGGCCTTTGTCACGTCCCATTACATGGATGAAGTCGAACGCTGTCACAGGATCGCCATTATCTATACGGGAAAAATCATCGCCCTTGGCTCGCCTCGAGAGCTGAAGGTCCGATTTACACAAAGAGAGAATTCCACTTTGGAGGAAGTTTTCGTTTCAGCCGTTCGAGGAGCGGGCGTCTCATGACTCGAAGAATCATCCCGATCATGAAAAAGGAGGCCGTCCATATCTGGCGGGATCCTCGAAGCCTGTATATGGCCCTCGGCCTGCCGATGGTTCTTCTCATTCTTTTTGGCTATGCCATCACCATGGACGTCCGCCATGTCGAAGTCGGAATCATCGACGAGGATGGAACGGCGCTCAGCCGCGACTTCATCTCCAGGGTGAGGGCCAGCGATTATTTCAGCCTCCGTTATCTCTCCTCGAATGACACGGAGACCGAACGGCTTTTGAATGAAGGCTTGGTCAAGGTCTTCATCGTCATCCCGCCTGATTTTTCCAGGGACCTGGCCAAGGGGAAGGATACGGCCCTGCAGCTCCTCGTGGACGGCAGCAATAACAACCGGGCCCTCGTCTCGCTTGGATATGTCTCCCGGGTCATTCAGATATTCGCAACCGATGTCCTCACGGAAAAAATGATCCGCCGGGGCGGGCTTTATGCGGCAGGCTTTCCCATGATCGATCCCAGGATCAGGGTCTGGTACAACCCCGAGCTGAGAAGCGCCAATTTCATCGTGCCCGGGCTCATCGCCGTGGTCATGACCGTGATGACGACTTTGCTGACATCGCTCACCGTCGCGCGTGAATGGGAAAACGGGACGATGGAACAGCTGATCGCCGGACCGGCCCGGTCTCACGAGATCGTAATCGGCAAGATGCTCCCCTATTTCCTCTTAGGACTCGCCCAGGTAGCCTTAGTGGTCCTGGCAGGCACGCTGGTCTTCAAAGTGCCGCTGAAGGGAGACCTTTTTGTCCTTTTCGTCGTGTCCGCCATATTCCTCTTCTGCGGGCTAAGCATCGGGCTTCTTTTATCGATCGTAACCAGGTCCCAACAGCTCGCCTATATGTTCTCGATCCTGTCGACTTTGCTCCCTTCCTTTCTCCTCTCGGGCTTCATCTTCCCCATCAAGAGCATGCCCAAGGTCATCCAGTGGATTTCCGCCCTGGTGCCCGCCCGGTATTTTCTGACGACTTTGAGAGGGATCTTTCTCAAGGGATATAGTTTTGGGTCGATCTGGCTCGAGATCTCGGCCTTGTCGGTTTTATCTCTCATCATTTTCCTGGCCTGTATCAAACGCATGAAGTTGAGTCTGGAATAGGCATAAAAGATGTTCAGCACCATCCGTCATATCGTCCGCAAGGAATTCATCCAGACATTCCGGGATAAGCGGATGTTCATGCCGCTTTTTGTCGCCCCGGTCATCCAGCTCATTCTCTTCGGCTACGCGGCGACCCTGGACGTCAAGAATATCTCGCTGGCCGTTGTCGATTACGACAGGACCCAAGAGAGCCGGGCACTCATCTCTTCTTTTATCGAGTCGGGCTATTTCGAGCTGAAGGCTGAGCCTGACTCATCGGCTTCTCTAGACACCCTGCTTCAGAGAGGAAAAGTCCAGGCGGCCATGGTCTTTCCCAAAGACTTTGCCCGTGAGCTCAAAAACGGAAAGATCTCGCCGCTTCAGGTGATTATTGACGGCACGGATGCAAACTCGGCCACGATTATTCAAAGCTATGTTTCCCTGATCATGGCGAAATTTTCCACGACGATCGCGACCCAAACGATGATAGGCAAGCCCCAGGGGATGGTCACGTTCGAACCACGGATCTGGTACAACCCTGAATTGAAAAGCTCCATTTACATGGTTCCCGGAGTCGTCTGTCTTGTTCTGCTGATCACGACCCTGCTCCTGACGTCCATGGCCATCACCAAAGAGCGGGAATTGGGGACTCTGGAACAGCTCATCGTCTCGCCGATCAAGCCGGCCGAGTTGATCCTCGGTAAAACGATTCCGTTCGCGATTATCGGCTTTTGCGATGTCATCCTTGTCCTTGCCGCAGGCAAGATCTTCTTTAATATCCCGATCCGCGGCAGCATCGCTTTCCTCTTAGCCACGGCTTTCCTCTTCGTCCTGACCACTCTCGGCATGGGCCTATTTCTCTCGACTATCTCCCGGACGCAGGCACAGGTCATGATGTCGGCCATCTTCTTTGTGATGCCGGCCATGCTTCTCTCCGGGATCTTCACCCCGATCGAAAGCATGCCGAAAGGGATCCAGATCTTGACTTATCTAAATCCGCTCCGCTATTTCGGCAAGGTCGTCCGGGCCATTCTCCTGAAAGGGAACGGTTTGTCTATCCTCTGGCCCGAGGTTCTGGCGCTTTTTCTCTTTGGGACGACGACGATCATCCTCAGTTCGCTCCGTTTCAGAAAATATCTTGAGTAAAATCTTTTCTTTTGAATTATACTTTTTCGTGTCAAAGGTTCGCTGGAGGAGGTAAGAGATGTCAAAATCCCGGCATTTGATCTCCTTCGTGCTTTTAGCCTGTGCCCTGGCTTCTATCTCTGCCGGACAGGGCGTGAATCAAGATCAGCGGCGAAGGCAAGCCACATTCCTCAAACCTGAGCTGGCCGGCGTCCCTCCCGTGTTCCAAAGGCTCTATACGCGATTAGAAAGTGTCCTGGCCCGCTGGAACAAGGAGATCGGCCAGAAATGGAATGGAACGCTCTACAACATGTTCATTCCCATGGCCTCGGTCCTTCCTGCCAACTCCAATGCCGGATTTCCTATTCTCCGGAAAGAAAACAGGGAGAATACCAAAATATATATCCAGCGTCTGAAAGAGCTGGGCTGCAGGGGCGTGCAGCTAGATATCCAGTTCCCGATTCTCGATCCGGAATATTTCAAGTACGCCAAGGAAAAGGGCTTGATCCCCAAGGATTCGCCCGAGGACAAGGATTTTCTTGAATTCTATAAGAAAGTGGCCGAGGAAGTGAGATCCCTCGGGCTCAGGCTATCCGTGGAAAGCCAGGTGGTTTTTACCCAAAAAACCTGGTCGCCCCTTCCCGTGGAACAGTATTATGCCGAATTCGAAAAAGCCGGAGAGGCCGGGTACGCTGACTATAAGCAGCGCAAGTTGGCCATGGCCAAATTGATTGCCACCGAACTCAGGCCGGACTTTTTCACGATGGAGGATGAGCCCGATACGGCGATGTCGCTGACGGGCATTCAACTCTTAAAGAAAAAAGAAAATTATCTTGGCCTTGTGAAGGACCTCGTGGACGGGGTCAAGCCCCTCGTCCGGAGCACAACAAAAATCGCCAGCGGCATCGGCATCTGGATGAGCGACTGGGAATCCTGGCTTAGGGACCTTCTCAAGCTGGATGTCGATTTTATCAACCTCCATATCTATCCTATTGAGATCAACGCCTACAACTCCCGCGATGACATCGTGCCCAGAACCCTGAAGGCCGCGGACATGGCCCATCAGGCCGGGAAGGGAGTGGCCGTGGGCGAGACCTGGCTTTACAAGACCATGCCTTTTGACACCAAGGACCCGGAGGTCATTTATGGCCGCGATTACTATGATTTCTGGATTCCGCTGGACATCGAGCACTTGAGCTTGATTCTCAAGATCGCCCATTTCAAAAAGTTCGAATATGTGTCGCCGTTCTGGTCCTCGTTCTTTTTCTCCTACCTAACCTATCAAGAAGCAAGAGGCTTAAATACTGCGGAATTGAAGAGGCGCAACAATCTCAAAGTCTATCAGAATCTCATGAATGGCACATTTTCCCCGACCGGGATGGCCTATAGGAATATGGCAACGGCCGGGCCGCGCCGATGATCAATGCGGACCCCGGCGCACGAGGAAAAGAGTCCCAACACAGGCCGAAGGTTCGAGACCGTTTCTCAGAACTGTGCTTCGAACGCCAGCTTCTCCCCTGCTTTGAGCATCAACGGTTGAGCCCACTTGACCAGGATGCGGCTGCCGTCCTGGCTGAAAATCGGTTTGAACGCTTTTCCTCCCGCCTCTCCTTTCAAGGCAATGACCTTTTGATTCTGGAGAGATGGCGGCAGGACAAAACTATATTCTTTGAGCTTGAGCTCGCCCGATGCAACCGCCAACCCGACTCTTTGCGTCTTCCGGCCTTCCGCTTTCTGGAAATATCCGCCCCAGGCTGAGCCGGTGCTCCAGAAAGTCCGAAAATCTTCCGCGTACACCTGTGGCGCAAATCCCAAGCTCATGGCCGACCCGGAATACGAATACCCGGAGAGAGCGAGCAGAACGCCCCAGGAAGACATCGCCCGGGCATAGTGATGGCCGCATTCGACTTCGTCCCACGGGTTTCGCCGCTTTCCGTCATACCTGTCACGGACGGCCTTAACGATCGTCAGCCCTTCTTCGATCAAGCCTTCATACATCAGATGAGAGGCAACCTGGTATTCAATTCCAGTCCAGACCTCATCCGAATAGACAAACGGAAGAGAAGGACGGCCGCCTCTCGGCCAGGTGCAGAGCAACAGCCCCTTTTCATCATTCAGGGCATACGTCCGCTGGCAGTTCGAATAATTTTTGAAATCCGCCAAGAAATTGTAATTGAAGATCGAGCGCAAGGTGGTTAGCAGCCGGTCCTGGGGAAGAAAACGGCCCAGCCCGGCGACCATGGCCAGCCACTGGCCGAGCATCTGGTCGGAAAGACAGCCTTCTCCGTATTGGTATTTTTTCTCCATCACCCGGTCATACTTCTGGATGTAATATTCGCCGTTCCAGAGGAGGTCGTCGAACGCTTTCCGGCCCTTTTCAAATAGGTCTTTATACAACTTCGCGGCCTCCCGATCCCCGACAGCCTCAGCCATCCTCGACCCGGCCAGCAGAGCGCCTAAGTAAAACGTGCCGATCATGCTGTTCGGCCCGTAGAATTCGATATCGTAGGTATTGTGCTGCTCGCCCTCGATCATGCCGTCTTTGTCGGCATCCCATGTCGTCCAGGTGTATTCGAGCGCCTTTTTGGCCTTGGGCCAGATCTTCTTTAAGAATTCCATGTCCCCGGAAAGCTGCCAATCCCGATAGAGGTTGATGATCTTCCCAAGCTGCCCGTCCGCCGCGGGGCGGAATTTCCAGAATCCACCGCTCGAGAGCGGAAGCGAAGTGCGGAATACCATCTCGCCGTTGTCCTTGGTGTTGTTCAGGAAATCCACCTCCCGCATGAACCGCTCCAGGCTGGGAAAAAGGAAGGCCAGCGACTGTTCGTAGTTCCAAACATGGGCGCAGTTGAGCGGGCAGCAGCCGCTCTTATCGCTGCTGCCTTCAAAGCCGAAGAATTTTCCGCCTTCGAGCCAGAAGCAGGTGGTGGTCCTGGTGATCGAAGCCTGGCTCGAAACCGCGTCAAGCACGTAGGGCGGCAGCGTCGCCGAGAAGAAAATCTCATGGAACAACCGGCTCTCTTTTTCGAGTTGGGGAAGGTTCTGGCAAAGATATTCCGCCGATTTCCAGGCATCGGCGAAGCGCTCCGCGTAGTGGTTTTTGAACATCTGGCCCCGCTGTTCGCGGACAAGATCAAAGTAGTCGATGAAATTCGGGAAATTCCAGGAGAGGATGAAGGGTAGCGTGACTTCGCCGAACGGCTCAATCGTCGCCATGAGTCCTAAGGTTCCGATATCCGTTCGTTTGTCCGGCGAAGGCGAGGATTCCTCGAGGTTCTTCAAAATGCCGTCCGCCGCGAAATCATCCCAGAAGATCTGGAGGTCATCCCACCAGTCGCCCCGGACCCAATGGGAAAGGTAGGTGATATTTTTCCAAGGAGTGGTCAGGGCCATCGTCCCGAACGCCGCCGCATCCGGCTTGACTTTTTGCGATGACATGAACAGACCGGAGAGAAGCGGCCCTTTCCGGACTTCGTTCACATTCTGTCCAAATTTATCGTTGTTGGCGCCGTCGATCGCCCCATCGCCGTCAAAACCGACGGGATTAAGGATGGAGCCGGCGATGGTGATCTTGGCCTGATGCGGGCTGAGGTTTATGATCCGAAACCGGATGACGAAGGCCGGGATCCCGGATTCTTCCGGCTTGAGCGGGATAAACGGGTTGAAAGCCTCGAGCGTAACGTGCAGCGGGATTTGGCTGTCCTCCATGCCCACCCAAGCAAACGGATATTCGCCGCGGAAGCGGACTTTTTCCATGCGCGGCAACCCGGGAACATCTCCTCTCTGAAATCCATGCGAACCTGTAAAAGGCGGAGTCAATGGCCCCTCGAGGACCCTGACCAGGGGTTTTTGGCCTTGTTGCTCATAATAGAGAGCGAAAAAAGTAAAGGGAAGGTTGACGCCCTTTCCAGGCCGATTGAAAATCTCCCAGTCGCGCAAATTTCCCCGGCCGCTCAGCGAAACCGTGCCTGTCCCGATTCCGCCGAGAGGAAAGGCGATCTCTTTAAGGGTGAGCCCTTCAAATGTGCGCAGTCGGCCTAAACGAAAAAGTTCTTGGTTTGTATAGCAGAGCTTCGCAGAATCCTTGGTCATCGCCCAGGTTTCCATTGCTCCTTGGTTGACCAGGATGATAGAGGACAGGAAAATAAGGGCCGCGGCACGCCGCCAAAAAAGGGGATTCGCCGACATCGAGGTCTCCTCCTTGTTGAAGTAATATTCATAAGCCTTATCTTTCTATAGCATCGATTTTTAAAAGTCAACTCGAAGGGGAAAATGAGGCCTATCAATTGTTCGTCAAATGGCGTCCCACCTCCCCTTGACACCCTATTTCTTTATATAGAATAATAAAAGGCGAAAAAGGCCAAAAGGGTGCGCTCGAGGAAATTTCTGCCTGTCCAAGAAGGCCGATTGTTCGGCCTGGAGTTTTACGAAATTTTTCTGATCATGCTGGGATTCGTCCTCGTTTTCAAGAACAAATGGATTTGTGACGACGGTTACATCTATTTTCGGTACGTCGATAACTTCGTCATTCATAAAATCGGCCTGGTGTTCAACGCCCATGAATACGTCGAGGGCTTTACAGGCATTCTCTGGACCTTCCTGCTTTCGGGGATCCGGTTTTTTCTCCGGACGATCCCCCTCAGGCACATCGTTTTTGTCATCGGCTTCTTTCTGGCCTCGATCACTTTCTCCAGGTTGGCCGCCCTAAATCGCAGACTCATCCGGGCCTCGAGGGGTGACTTGAATGAGGGCCGGAGACTTCTCCTGAATTTTTCCCTGCCGTTGGCATTGGCGGTATCGACCCGGGTGATCCCGGAATATTTTACATCAGGCATGGAAACGCCCCTGGTGATGCTGTATGCGGTCTTCGTGGCCGGCCAAATATTGCTGCCGTCCGAGAGCGTTCTAACCCTGGGCATCCTGGCCGGAGCGGGACCGCTCGTCCGCCCCGAGTTTTCCCTCTTGTCCCTTGGCCTAATCCTGCATTTTATTTTCTTCGCCCGCAAAAAGGGCGTCATTAAGGCCATCCTCATCGCTGCGGTCCCCAATGCGGCCTATATTGTTTTTCGAATCTGGTACTATGCCAGCGTACTTCCCAATACATTTTTTACGAAAGAATCTTCCGGTTCAAACCTAAAACAGGGATTCAATTATCTGCTCGATTTGATAAAAGCGTATCGCAGCCACGTTGTCTTTGGCCTATTTCTGCTGGCGACGCTGGCTGCGGCGAAAAGGGCGGGCCGGCCTCTCACACGGAATCGAATATTTCTGGCCTGCCTCATTGTCCTTTTCGGCGGCTACGTAATCTGGGTCGGCGGCGATTTCATGCACGGCCGCTTTTGGCTGCCGGTCCTGATGATGCTCTATGCGGGCTTTTCCGGACTTCCCGAGCTTTTGTTCAGCCCCTTGATCGCGCGACTGAAAGCGCCCGCCTGGACCCAGAGATTCTTTAGCTTTGTCCTGGTTCTCATCGTCGTCCTCGCGCTGTTGCCCATGAGGTCCGTCTCTCGGGGACAGGACGGGGGGTTTGAAGGAATCTCGAATGAACGCGAGTGGTTTCTGGAATTCGACGGCCGCTCGCTCAGCGATTGGAATTTCGAACCGCGTAACAGCATGGTCAAGCAGGCGGTGACACTGAAGACGATCTCCAAAAAACTGAATCTGCCCGTTTCGATCGCCCATTCCATGATCGGATACCTTGGGTATTACGCCGGGCCCCGAGTTCAGATCATAGACCGGCTGGGATTGACGGACGCCGTTGGCTCCAGAGTCCGGTTATACCAGAGAGGAATCCCGGGCCACGAAAAGTGGGTGCCTCTTCCATATCTGGTCTGGCGGCGATCGGCCTTTTGGCTGACACCCTTCGACGACTATAACTATCTGTTCCATGTCGTGCCGCATTTGGATCCGCTGACGGAACTCAATCCCGCATTTTTAGACGGCCTGGGCCGAATCTTCAAAAAAGACATTCGAAAGAAGAGCGAGGATGCGATTCAGCGCTTGCTATCTGTGGATAAGCTCGAGCCCAATCTCGTCTTTTTCCTGAAAGAGCTCACAGAGCCCTACCCGGACCTCAATCCGGACCTCAAGAAAGCCATCGAAGACCGGTATAAGAAATCAGCCAAAGGGAAAGCGAGCTGGGAGTTGTGGCTGGGACAATACGAAAAGGATTTGGATACGATTCGTGCCCAAACGACGAACAAACACAATTTTTTGGAAAATGTCTGCTTGGCTTTAAAGACCCTGACGCTCAGGTTCGATAATCCGTCTTAGCTTTTAACGAGGAGCGTCCCCCTCCCTTTTTTCCACGAACACCTGGATGAGTGCATCTTTTGTCCAGGATTTTCGAGAGTTTGGTTTCCATCTCCTCAAAGTGAGTCCCGGGCCAAAAAACCCGGGCGCACGAAGGGCAGATAGCGAAGGAATCGGCCTTCTGGAAGACGAAAGGCGCGACCAGGTTGGCGGCTTGGGATTTGGCCAGGGGCTTGAGCTTGACATTGCACCCCAGGCAGCGGGAATACGGATCCACCTCTTCCCAGAGATCAAAAAAATCGATGACTTGCCGGATCTGCTCCTCCCAGGCTTCAGCCTCGATGAAAAGCTTTTTGAGGCCCTTGGCTCTGTCCAAGAGGGCATGATCTCGGGAAAGCAAGACCCGGCTTTCTTTGCGGGCGTGAGACAGGAGTTCTTCGTCTTTAATCTTGGAAAAATAGAGGACGTCGAAGCCAAGGATTTTGAGCCACTTGGCCAGCTTTCCCAGCATGCAGTCGGCAATGAATTTCATGGAACGATGATTGGCTTAAATCATAGATGAGAAGGAGAGCTTTTTCAACTGAAGGCACGTTGATCATTCTTTTTTTGCGGAGGGAGTATAGCATAGTCCAGGAGAGATTGCCACGACAAGAAACTTTCAGCGGCATCTACGGAGGAGGTTGCTCCATCTCAAGCCTCCTCGCCCTAACGAGGTTTTCCGGAATCTGAAGAGAAGGATGGTGGACGGTAGGGGACTCGAACCCCCGGCCTCAGCGTTGCGAACGCTGCGCTCTCCCAGCTGAGCTAACCGCCCACTTTATTGATAATAAAGGAATTTCGGGGCTATTCATAATTCCTTATTCGCCAGCGTGCTAAACAGGGGACAAATTTACCACTTTTTCAGTCACTTTTCCAGACTTTTCAAGAGTGGTTCCGTGTGGCTTGCCGAATGGCGTTTATGTCGGCGTAAAAATTTGCTGGAAATGCCTCCTTGGAAGGAACGCAGGGAACGAAGTGACCGCTGGAAGGGGTCTTCCCACCCAGATGGACTGCCCGGGACTTGAAGAAGAGCTCAGATGAATTTTTCCCGCTTCTGCAAGCGCAAGAGAGCCAGCATTGTCAGAAACAGGGAGCCGCTGATGAGATAAAGCCTATTCGCGATCGTCGTCTTTGCCAGGAGCATCGTCTTGATTTGATCGGCTCTGGTGAAGGGATTGTGAAAGAGATACCAGCTGCTGCCTTCGAGCGAGCCTCGAAAAAGCCAAAAGGAAAGAACGATCACGACCATGATGACGGCCGTGCCCAAGCCGCTGCCTGTCTGGCCGGCGGTAAAGAAGGCGAGGCTGCCAAGAAATATCACGGGAACCATCAACTGCAGCACCATCTTGCCCAGGGGAAAATCGGCTAGGCCCAGCCGACAGAAAACAGCCAATACAAAAAGAAGGGCGGCCACCATCACGTACAAGGTCAAATAACGGGTGAGCCAGATCTTATACCGGTAATCCGGAATGCCGAACAGGGTTTCGATCATTCCGGCGTCCTTATCGTTTTGGATCGCGAAGACGGCGGGATAAAAAACGAGCAGAATGCCCGGGATGAGCAGCAAGTCATATATTTTCTGGCTGGTAAAGACCGCCTCCCGGCTCACAAGGTTGAGAATCACGACCACCAAAAAAACGGCACTGGCCAGAATCATGAAATAAACCGCCCGGCCGGAAAAGACATTGGCGGCGTTATACCGGAAGAAGGCCCAGACATTGAAGATTTTGCCCGTCCCTGCCCGGCCGATGTTTTTTTTGAGCCCTGAAGGCGTCATCGGCTTAATCCCTCCTGTCCCAGCAGCCACATGTAGGAATCCTCAAGCGTCGGAACGACCGGGATGGCCTCCTCCAAGGGTTTTTCGGCGGAGAGGATCCTGGCCCGAATCTTATCCCCGTCGCGCATATGATGAACCACCTTGTGAGTCTGGCGGACGATCTCAAAGCACCGATCGTCGAGAGAAGCCTGCCAAACTGACCCTCTCGTCAGGTCGACCAGGTCGGTGGGCGTTCCGATAAACCGCACTCCCCCCTTCAAGAGAACCGCCAGGCGATTGCAGGAACTGGAGATATCTTCAATGATATGGGTGGAGAAGATCACGATCCGATCCCGGGCCAGCTCCGAGAGGAGGTTGCGGAATTTGATCCTTTCATTCGGATCAAGCCCTGCGGTTGGTTCATCGACTACCAGAATCCGCGGCAGATGGAGCAGGGTTTGGGCGATGCCGAGCCTCTGCTTCATGCCGCCGGAATAGTTTTTGATGCGGTCGTTCCGTCGGTCGTAAAGGTGAACGGAACGCAGGGCCCCCTCGACGGCGGCCTCTCGCTTCCGCCTGTTCCAGATGCCTTTCAGCTGGGCCTGATAGTCCAAGAATTGAACGGCCGTCATGTTCTCGTAGGCGCCGAATTCTTGAGGCAGATACCCGATGAGCGATTGGAGCTCCTCCCTGTATCGGCCGAGGTTCAAGCCGTTGAAATAGACTCTCCCCCGCGAGGGAGGAAGAATACCGCAGATAATGCGCATCAGCGTCGTCTTTCCAGAGCCGTTGGGGCCGACCAGGCCGAACATGCCGCTGCCGATCTCCAGACAAATCCGATCCAAAGCTTGAAAGGGGACTTTCTGTCTTCCGATCACCGGAATTCTCTGGACAAAGCGATAGAAAATTGTCTTGAATCTTCGCCCACGGCCGGAAATACGGTTGATGTTGATTTTCTGCGTGTAAATTTTTTGCGAAGTCTCATGGACAATCAGCGCCGCATACCATAGGACGCCGACGACCGCGACAGCTCCCCAACGCTGCCAGCGGGATTGCAGCCAAACGAGATTGGCCAGAGGGAAGCCCCAGATGACCAGATTCGCCATTATTTTTTTGAACCCGGCTGCAAAGGCTTTGGACCCTCCGGACTTCCATCCTGCCTTTGGGCCTAGGAGTCTCAGGATCAACACATAAAACAGCACGGAGAAGGCTAAAATCCATCCCTTCCCCTGCAGGTAGAAATAAGTGAAATAAAACAGGAATAGATAAATTGGTATCTGCCAATAAAGAGCCTGCCGTCTCTCTCGACGGCGGAGGGGTTCCGGAATTTCTCGATGTTCCTGTTCCTTTTTCCCCTTTCGCCATTCCTTGGCGAACCGGGCAAAATCGTCATAGAGCATGCTGATGTTGCGAACGGTTATGGTCAGGGGAGTCCCCGGAGGAACCAGCGAGGCCCGGCTGCGGCGGAGACTGGTGAGGGCAAAAAAGGTGAACCCCGGAATCCCCACGAACAGAATCAGTGTATAGGCAATCCTCCACAGGAAGGAGTCGATGTTGGCGAACAAGAACCACTCGCCGGCGATGAAGATCAGCCCTTGGGCCAGCTTGATTTTCCAGTTCAAACCGCGCCACCAGATCAGGGCGTTCTCCAGACCGAAGGAAAAGGTCGGAATCAGAACCAGGGTGAAGAGCGTCGCCACTCCCAGGCCTCCCATCACCGTGATCGCGAACGGGGCGCCGATGAGGGAGATGTACTCCTGTTTACCCATGGCCACCGGGAGCATGCCCAGAATGGTGGTGATGGCCGTGATCAGGATGGGCCGCACGCGGATCAATCCCGCCGTCATTAACGCCCGCTCCCGTCTATGCTTCTGGCGTTGGAGCCGGCGCGAATAATCAATCAGAAGAACGCCGTTGTTGACCACGACGCCGAAAAGGATAAGGAATCCCACCAGAACATTGGCGTTGTAAAGGGAATTCGAGGTCAGGATGAGCCCGGAAAACGCCCCGATCCCGGCCAGCGGCAATGTGAACATCATAACCAAAGGCGCTCGAAAGGCTTCAAAGGTCGAAGCGAGGATCATGTAGATCAGGAGGACGCCCAGGGCGATCATGAAATAAAATTCGGACATGTCGCTTTCATCGCGCACGACCTCGATGATCACTCCGGGCGGCGGGGTGATGCTGGATACGATGTCTTCCACCGACGCCCGGGCTGCTTCCAACAGGCTTTTGGACTGCTCGATATCGCTGTTGAACCGGTACGTCACCTGGACCTGTTTTTCCTGGTTGACCCGATTGATATTCGAATATCCGGTTGAATAGACAAGCCGCGACAATTGCTGGAGGGGGACCAGCCCCCCGGCCGTCGATGGAAACTGAAGCCGGCGCAAGTCCTCGGTTTTTTTCTCCTTTTCGGAGGCGCTCTTGAGGATGATGTCGATCTCTTCGTTTCCGGCCTTGAATTTAATGTCGGACGTGGTTTCCTTCTGGAAGCCCGACAGCTCGTTCCTCACGGCCTGGAGGCTGACGTTGAAATGGCTCATCGAGGCCTGATCGAGAAGAAGGTCGATGCTCGGAGATTGGTTGGCCACGCTGATCTGGACGCTCTGGACAGTGTCCAGGTTGGAAATGTTGTACTGAACGTCTTCGGCCACGGCCCGCAGGAGCCCCAGGTCCTGGCCGCGGACCAGGACTTTTTCTTGGGCGGTGCCGATGCCGAGCAGGCGAGTGAGGCTCACGCCGCTCTGCCGGCCGCTTGCTCCTCCGATTCCGCCTCCGCTGCCGCCCCCCGAGCCGCCCATATAGCGCGAATTCTGCGTTGGCTCCGTGGTCGAGAACTCGATGCGAGGATACGCTCTGGATAGGCGGCTGACAATGTCATCCTTGATTTCCGTGACGCTGCGCACGGATGTCTGTTTGAAATCATCGACGAGTTTGAAGGCGATGGTGACGTTGTCTTCCTCGATCGTCGCCAGCCGCTCTGCCACTTCGGGGATGTTCTTGAGGAGGGCGTCCATAGCTTTGACCTGATCGTCGGCGGCTTCGAGCGTTGTTCCCGAGGGCATCACGGCATAGATGTTGAAGGTGAGGAGCTGCACTTCTCGCGGGACGTTCACGCTGAGCGTCATGCATAAGCCGAGGCTGAGGAAGAAGAGGGCGACCGTCGCCGCGAGCGTCCGGGCGGGATAGCGCAGGCTTGTTTTCAGCAGGACGATATAGATCTGCCTCATCCGACTCATAGGCCGGACAGAAGGTGGTTTTCCGGCGCGGCTCGTCCGGCGGCGGGACAAAAAATTATAGGCTAGGATCGGGATCAGCAGGAAGGCGACCGCCAGAGAGACCAGCAGAGTCGTGACGATGGCCGCGCCGGCCTGGGCTCCCAGCGTCCGCACTTCGGTGTTGGAGGAGAAAAGAAACGGCAAGAAGACGGCGATCGTCGTCAAGGTCGAAGCGAAGACCGCGCGCGCCACTTCCGTCGTCCCGCGGACGACGGCCTGACGGACATCCGCCGTCCGGTCTGCATGGCGCACGATGTTCTCCAGGACGACGACGCTGCAATCCACGAGCATCCCGATGGCAATGGCCAGGCCGACCATCGTCAAGGTGTTGATCGTGATATGCAGAGCATAAAAAATATTCATGGAAATAAGGATGGAGATGGGAACGCTGGCCGAGACCGTCAGAACCAGGGCCGCATTGCGAAGAAAAAGCCAAAGGACGGCGATGGCCAGAAGGCCTCCGGCCACGATCAGCCAGAGAATAGACCGGATATTGTCTTCAATCGTCTTGGCTTCGTCAGCCACGACAACCAGGCTGATTCCGTCCGGCTTGATTTTTGCGTCCAGAGAAGAAATGGCTTGTCGCGTCCGGCGGGCGAGGCTGATCAGATTGGCTTCCCAACTCCGCTGGAGGGAGATCGTGATAGCTTCCTGGCCGTTGATGCGGGAGATCGTTTGTTGTTCGGCGCCCCCTTCCGTGATTTTCGCGATTTGTTTGAGGACGACGGGTCCCTTGTCCTTGACGATCAGGTCTCCGACGGCAGGAAGGGCCGTGTATTCGCTGATCAAATTGACAAAATACTCTTTCCGCGCGTCCTGGGTCTGGCCGAGATAAAGGCGTTTGCCGGACTGCTCGGAGATCTTGGAGGACACCTGGCCCACGGTCAACCCGTAGGCTTTCATAGCATCCTCATCCAGGAGGACCTCGACGGAACGTTTCCGGCCGCCATAGATTTCCACACTGGCGACGCCGTCGATGCTCATCAGGTCCGGCGTGATCTTCTCGTCGATGACCGCCCGGATCTGATCAAGGCTTCCCTCCCCCCGGGCCTGGAGGACGAGGTATCGGTTGGAGAGCTGCTCCGTGTCGGATTTTGACACCGAAACCGTGAACTCGGTCCCGATCTGGGCCCTGACCGCCGCGGCGCACTGCTGGAGCTTGAGGTAGGCGTATTTCAGATTCACATCTTTTCCGTAATAGACGTAGATCGCCGCCCGGCGCTGGTCAATCTGCGTCTCGATCCTCTCGATCTTATCCAGTCCGGCGACTGCGCTTTCCATGGGGATGACGGCGTGTTGTTCGAGGTAGGCGGGGTCCGAAGTTTGGCTGCTTCTCATAGTGACGATCATCCGCGGGAGTTCGGATTGCGGGAAAAGCTCCATGGGAAGCTGGAGATAGGAGAGCACGCCCAAGAGGCACAGTCCGATGAGGAGCATAGCCACAAACACGGGGCGGCGGATGAAGAATCCGATCATACCTTACCTTTTCCGGTGACAAAGCGTCGTTTTTCGACCAGACGATAGACGGCCGGGATCACGACCAGGGTCAGCACCGTAGAGCTAATCAGCCCTCCGGTTACGGCCACCGCCATCGGAGCTCGGAGCGAGGCGCCTTCGCCGACCCCCAGGATCATGGGAAGAAGGGCCAGGATCGTCGTCAAGCTGGTCATGAGAATGGGGCGGATCCGGTTCCGCCCGGAGAAGATGATCGCCTCGTCGAGCGCCATTCCGGCGCGTCGGTTCTGATTGATCATATCCACGAGGACGATCGCGTTATTCACGGCAATCCCGGCCAGCATGATCAGGCCGATGATCGACATGATGTTGAATGGAACGCCCAAAATCAGCATGAGAAAGACCGCCCCGACGCCGGCGAGAGGAATCGTGAGCAGGACGATGAGGGGATGGATCAGGGATTCGAACTGAGCGGCCATGACCATGTAGACGAGGATGATGGCCAGGAGCAAGGCGAATTTGAGGTTTTTGAACGACTCGCGCCGCAGGAGCTCCTCGCCCGTGATGGCCATGATATACCCTTCGGGTAGAGCCGTGTCCTTTGTCGCGTCTTTGACGCGGGCGACGATCCTGTCGAACGGCGTCCGCCCGGCGAGCTGAGCCCGGATCTCCGCAACGCGGGTTTGATTGTTGCGGATGATCTCCCGTGGGGATTCCGTTCGGACCAGCCGGGCCACGTCGCTCAGTGGAACTCGCAGACCGGAGGACGCAACGAGAACGATATCCTGGAGCTTGCCGACGGAAACCTTCGGGTTGCGGAGCATGATTTTGACATATTCACCTTTGTCTTCAAGTTCACCCAAGTCGCTGCCGGCAAGGACGCTCTTCACCTGGTTCCCGATGGTATCCGCTCTCAAGGAGTACCGGGCGGCCTGCGCTTTGTCGACTTCGATATCGACCTCGGGACGGCCGGCTTGAAAGCTGGTCTCGACATTGGCCAGCTCGGGAAGCTTTATGAGCTTGCCCTTGACCCCGTCGGCCAGCCTGATCAGTGTATCCAAATCCTTGCCCTTGATTTCGACGACGAGAGGAGCATTCTCCGTCCCCATCACCGTCTGGAGCGTCGTCTGCTGCCTGACGAACTGGACGGCGAGGTCCGGAATCGCCGACAACTCCTTTTCGAGCCCGGCGACCAAACCCTGGAGCGGCCGGGACGGATCTTTTTTGAAGCCGATTTGGAGGACGGCGTTGTTCTCGTCTTCCAGCACCTCGGCAGTGCTCTGGGCGGTTCCCCGAGGCCCCACCCGGGCGAAGATACGATCGATCCGGTCCTTGGCCCGTTGCTGAATCATAGCCTCGATATTCCGGACGGCACCTTCCGTCCGTTCGAGACCGGTCCCTTCGGGCAGTTTCAGATTGATGACCAACTCATTCTGGACTTGCTGAGGCATGAACTCGCTGCCGACGAACCGGAGGCAAAAAGCCGCGGCGGCCATTATACCCAGGGCCATTCCGACGACGGCCCATCGCTTTCGGAGGATCCCTTCTAAAAGCCGTCCATAGAAATGGAACCGCACGGATTTCGAGGCGGCGATCATGGTCCGAGGCTTGATCACCCGGGAATAAAGCATCGGGATGACGGCCATGGCCACCAGAAGTGACGAAAGCAAGGAAAAGGCGACGGTCCAGGCCTGGTCCTTAAAGAGTTCGCCCGAGATGCCGTGGAGGTAGACGATGGGAAGGAAAACGACGATGGTGGTCAAGGTCGAGCTGGTGATGGCCCCGCCGACCTCCCCCGTCCCCCGGGCGGCCGCTTCCTGAATGGACAATCCTCCCTCGACATGGCGAAAGATGTTCTCTCCGACGACAATAGCGTTGTCAACGAGCATGCCGACGCCGAGGGCCAGACCGCCCAGGGTCATAATATTGAGCGTCAGGTTATTGAAATACATCAAATTGAACGTCGCGACGACGGAGATGGGAATGGCCAGACCGATGATGGCCGTAACACCGATTTTCCTGAGGAAGAAATAGAGGACGAGGATCGCCAGGAGGCCTCCGATGATAGCCGATTGCTCGACCTCGCCGATCGCCGCTTTGATAAAACTCGCCTGATCCTGGATGAGGTGAATTTGGTATCCAGGGAGCGACCGGCGCAGCGAATCCAATTCGTCCCGGATGCTCTTTGAGGCGGCCGTGGTGTTGGACCCCGCCTCTTTGTAGATTTCCAGGGCGATCGACGGCCGGCCGTTATAGCGGACGATATTCTCCGGCTCACTCAATGCGTACCGAACGTCGGCCACGTCCCGGAGATAAATGGGAGTCCTTTCCGCCGGCTGCTGGCCGGTCGCATCCTTGGTCTTGTAAGCGACGATGAGATTCTTGATATCGTCGAGTGAAGTCAGTTGGCCGACTCCGCGGATCGTGTAGCGGATGCCCATTTCGGTGATGAAGCCGCCCGAGAGGTTGCGGTTGAAGTTCTGGATTGTCGAGCCAAGCTGGTCCATGGTCAGGCCGCACGACTCAAGCGTATAGGCATCAGATTTGACCTCGATTTCCCGTCGACGGTCTCCCAAAAGCTCGACGGCCGCGACTCCCGGCAGGCGGATGAGCTCGTTCCGGACGTTGTTTTCAGCCGTCAACCGCAGCTTGTCCAGGTCGGTAATATCATCGTGGGTCAGGACGGCCGTGATCACAGGCTGGGCGTTAGGGTCGAGTTGGGTGACGTTGATGCTGTCGGCCCCGCTGTTCTGCCCGAAATCGGCGACGGCCTTCTGCAAATCAAGATAGGCCTCCTCCATGTCCGCGTTCCACTGGTATTCGACGGTGATCAGGGCTTTGCCGACGCGGGACAGGGACAAGACGTTGGTGACGTTCCGTCCGCGGGAGGCCAGTGACTCGATTTTTTCGACGAACTGCTTTTCCATCTCCTCAGGAGGCCGCTCGCCGGCCTGGACTTCGATGAACAGCCGGGGGTTGTTGATCCGGGGCAGGAGGTCCATCCCTAATCTTTGATAAGAAATGTAACCGAGAAGGAGGACGGCCAGGACCAGCATGGCGACCGTCGTCGGATATTTGACCGCAAAGCGAGCTAGCTTGAACATCGGAGCCCTTATTCGATGATCTTGACCCGGGCGTTCGTGCGCAGCGTCTCAAAGCCTTCGGTCACGACGCGGTCCGAGGCTTTCAGGCCGCTCGTGACCTCCGCTTCATCGACGTTCTCGATTCCGGTTTGGATCCTCCTTTCGAGGGCGATGCCCCGTTCGATGACGAACACGGCCTTGGCGCCGCGGCGGTCGAGAATGATCGATTTGGGGATGACCAGCGCCGAGGCTTTTTCCAGGACGACAATGTCCGCTTTGATGAAGCTGCCCGGCTTGAGGCGAAGATCGGAGTTGGGGATCTCGACCCTCAGCTTGAACATCCGGCTCTCCGCGTCGAGGGCCGGAGAGATCTGAGTCAGAATCCCCGAAACGGTTGTGTTGGGCTGGCTGTAATCGGTGACGATGACATGCTGATTCTGGGCCAAGCGGGCCATTTCCTTTCCGGGCAAGGTCAGGTCGGCATACAGGCGGGCATAGTCCATGATCCGGATGACCGGCGTATTCGATTCGATCCATTGGCCATCGGTGAAATGGGGGAGGTCGACGATGACTCCGTCGAAGGGAGATCTAACCTCCAGTTTTTTCAGGGCCAACGCGGCATTATCGAAGGCATACGTTGAGTCGACGAAAGATCTTTGTGCATCGGCCAATTCCTTGAGAGTGATTCCGCCCTTCTCATAGACGCCCTTTTGCGTGGTGTATTCCCGCTGGGCGGACTCATGCTGCAGCTTCTTGGATTCAAAGGCCGTCTGATTGACGAATTCCGGGTTGTCCAGGGAAATCAGGATCTCATCTTTCTTGATGATGTCCCGCATGCGGAACAGCTGGGACGTCCGAGGATTGGCGTGGAGAAGATACCGGCCCGCCTGTTCGGTTTTGAGCTGGACGTCGCGGATGGGGAACGCCGTCCCGGTCGCGGTCACGAACTCCTGAATGGCTTTCGGCTTGAGCTCAGCGGCTTTGACCGTGATGGTCGTTTCCGTATCCACGTTGAGGGTTTCTTGCTTGCAGCTCCAGAGCACGAGGAGGGTTGCCAAGCTGAAAAAGGCGATGGTTGTTTTCTTCACAGTCATCCTCCTACGACTTGTCGATGATGGAAATATTGGTTTCGAAATCCCAGAGGGAACGGATCTTGATATCCAGAAGCGCCAGCTTATAGTTGATCAAGGCCGAGACCTCGTTGAGTTTTTGAGTGGAGAGCTGGAGCTGATAGAACTGCATATCCTTGGACGAAAGATCGCCGTTCTTGTAGCGCTCCAGGTTGATGTCATAGGTCAATTGGGCGTTCTTAGTGTTTTTTTCGGCGATCTCGATCTGCAGCTTTTGGTTCTGCAGATTGCGGTAGGCCTGCCGGATATCGAGCTGAATCTGATTTTTCTGTTCGTCAAGGGAGAGTTTCTGCGTATCCACCTGCGCCTGGCTGGCCGCCAGGACGTGTCTTTTCTGGCCCCAGTCGAAAACCGGGATATTCAGGCTGACGGCGACCACCTGATCAACGTTCGGGGAACCGTAGATATTTTGGAATGCTTTATTGACGCCGGTCAAACCAAGGGTGAGGTCCACCTGGGCCTTGAATTCGTTCTGTGCTCCCGCCTGGATGAGGGCATCGAGGGCGGTCTGGATGGAGATATCCCTCTGGCGGAGCTCCATACGACTCACCAAGCCGTGGTCGATGGCCTTTTGGAGATCGACATCCACCAGTTTCTTGCGGATGTCGGTCAAGATCTCGATCTCCCGGTCCAGGGGCATTCCGATCAGGACCTTGAAGCTGTCTATGGCGTTGGCATACTGGATCTGCTTGTTTTCGAGAGAGGCCTGGCTGTTCAATCGGGTCAGGTCGGCCTGATAAAGCTCTCCCTGAGCGGCGATTCCTGCCTTGACCTTGCTTTCGATGATCTTAAACTGTTCGTCGGCGTTCTTGAATTCGTCCTCGGCGATCTTGACGCCTTCCCGGTTGTAATAGAGATTGAGGAATTGCTGGGTGACCTGCCGCTCGATCGAAAGCTTCTGGATGGCATAATTCAGCTGGGCGTTTTCGAGCGACAGCTCGAGCTCTTTGATCTGCATCTGGGTCCGGTTATAGGTGAACAGGGGCTGACTGAATTTCAAAAACAGGGAATTATTATACGCGCCCGCCTTGTTGCCCCCGACAAAGGAACTCGAAGACTCCTGCCAGTTAAAGCTATCCGTGACCGACAGCGTACCGTCCGTCCATTTGACGGGCTGACGGATTGAAAAGCTCCCGGCGGTCCTGGTCACGTTCTGGGTATTGTAGCTCGACGTCAGTTCGCTGAAGGTCTTCGTATCCGAAAGATTGATGGGGTTGAGGGTGATGCTGAACTGGGATTTCAAGCCTGCCTGCTGGGCCTTGAGGTTTTCCCCGCTGGTCTGCAGCCGGTAAGCGGCCTCCTTGATAGAAGGGCTGTTGCGAAAGGCGAATTCCAGGGCCTTCTCCAGAGTCAAAATCTCCTGCGCCGGGAGCAGCGCATGAAAAAGAAAGATCAAAAATCCCATGAAGAGGCAGAGCCGCACATTCCTTTTAATCCGGGTGCTTAAGAAACTTTTCGCTCTTCGTGTCATAGCCTTCGCTCCTGATATAGTAATTGACAGTCCTTCGAGAATCGCTACCTTTGTTGGACCCATTTGATGGCGTCCGCCAAAACAAAACGCTCCTCGTTTTTGTCCGTCAATTCGACAAGATTCTCGCCGGCCGCCAACCGGAAATTTCCGATGAGCGTCCAGCCGGCCGGCACGTCCCTGAGGTCGACGACAACTTCTTCGGCCCGGCCCTCGTGATGAATCAGGAAATGCTTCTTCCCGGGCTGCAGTCGCGGCACGTTGATACCTCGACCCGCCGACGGGGCTGCCGTCGTGCCTCCCCCCCCGCGTTGGCTGCCCGGCGGCTGGCCACCCCCCGTCACGAAGCCGCCGCGGCCCATCCCCATCATGCTGCCTCCCCGCCCCATGCCCCCGCCGACCCCTTCGTAATAAAAATAGATGTTATAATCTCCGGCCTCTTTAAGATTGACTGCCCAGGCAACTTTGCTAGTGCCTTGGCCGGATTTCTTGACCAGCCCGGAGCGGACGAATCGGCCGTAGAAATTCTGCATGATCAAGGGCTCCCAATTATCGGGGGGGTTTGCCAAACTGCCGAACGTTGCATAATCTTCCTCGCTCTGATCAGGGACAAAGAGGCGGCGGACCATGCCTCGCAGCCAATTTTCCCGCCCTTTTTCGGGGAGTTTGAACCCCGCGTCTTCATTGTCGACGATGTATTCTCCTTCTGCTCCGGGCGAAGCCGGGTTATAAGGTCGGGCCGACTCGCCGTCGAACGGCTTGACGCCCGGTTTCGGCTGCTGATTGCTGAAGGGAAGGGTGAACACCCCGGGCAGATTTCGCGACATCGTAGTGTCGATGGTTGTCATGGCCGAGGCCCGATCCAGGACAATGCCGACCTCTTTGACGGTCCGGGGCTGAATAAGAACGGTGCGCGTTTCCGGCGCCGCGGCCGACGTCCCCATTCCGCCGCCCATTCCGCCTCCGCCCCGGGCTCCAAAACCGCCCATCGTGGCCAGATTGACTTTGATGACGCCCTCCTGCTCCGTTGGGTTCGTTACCTGGAATTTAATTTGGAACTTGGTCTTCTCTTTGTCGATGACCCTGTAGCTCTGCACGTCGTCGAATAGGAACCCCGGCAAGCCCTTCTCCCGGTACCAGGACGCGATCGTCTTGTCCAGATCCAAACGTCCCAGGCCCGCGATGAAATCCTCCATTGATTTTCTGGTGACCGGCTGGAAACGCCGGTCCTTGAGAAATGCGATCAGCCGGTCGTCGAAGTCGGCCGCCCCGAGCTTGGCCCGAATGAGAATCAGGAGAGCCTTCCCCTTCTGCTGGAGGATCGGGATGACCGGCTGGTTTTCCCGGCTGGATGATCGAATCGCGTCGGACAAAGAATGGTCCATCAGGTACTTGTTGATTTCATCCTGGAGCGTGTTGCTCCCCTGGCCGAGGCGTATCGGGCCGGCGGCCGCCGCACCGACACGTTCGCGAAGATAAGATTCCAGCGCATAACCGAAAAGAGGCCACTCGGCGATGTCGATGTGAGACGCATAGGCCAAAAAATTGGGGAAAATATTGAAAGTGGCTTCAGAATTCGTCTCAACCAGGATGCCCAGAGGAGCACGCCCCAGAGTCGCTCCTGGCTGAGCGCCGAATAAACCCGGCAACGTTCCGATCAAGTTGGATTGGATAAAACGGTTGAACAACTGACGCTGAATATCCTTCGGAGCTAGCCGGCCCCCCCCTCTCGCCGCCATTGCGCGTTGGCCGGCTCCTCCGGCCTGGCCGCCCGGACCCGCCATCAGACCCACGCGGAATTCGGCTCCGGCGCACAGGACTCCCATTTCAGGCAGGAAGACGAGTTGAGGCTGGACCTGCTCCTGGGCCATAGTCCAGAGCCGGTTGTAGCCTGTGATATGGATCGGGACTTCGACAAGGGACAGCTGCTTGTAGGGATAATTCAAGCCCAGAACAACCTCGTATCCATCCTTGATCTGCTTGATGAGCTGGGGCAGTTCCCCCCCTATTTCCTTGAGCTTGGGCGTAAACCGGTCGTGCCCGCCGAGCAGGAAAAGAGAATATTGGACTTGGTCCACGGTGACCGATTTTTTCTCGTAGCGGCCCAGGGTCAGGGAAATTTGGGGAAGGAGAGTTTCCGGTCGAAAGATGTAGGTTTTTTTCCCGCCGGCGCCGTCGATCGTGGGGACGCCTTGGGAAATGGCCATAAGGCTCTCCGGCGCTTCGACGGACAGAGTGAAGCGGCAGAAATCCTTCTTGGCCGGCGAGGGAAAAAGCAGGGCTTCCGGAAGGCCCGGCCGCGGATACCAGCCGCATTCAGGGGTCAAATGGACGAAATTCGGGCTGACCACGGCATAGCGCTTGGGCACGGAAACCAGCCATATTTTGAGGGGTGTATCGCGTTTCGCGTCATCGATATCAAGATAGCAATAGCGCTCGTCGATCATCCCCGAATAAGACAGCGAGAAACGGATCTCGCCGCCCGGCGCCACCGGCTCGCCGACTTCGATATTGATGAGATGATGATTTCTGCGATAAGTCAGCGCGCCGGACTCGCCCCTGAGCTCGCTGATCCGAAGCCCTGGATTGAGAGAAAGATAAATCGTTTTCAGGGCGGCGTCATTATGATTGGCCAGGGTGAGATCGGCGGTGGCCGTGATGGTTTTTCCATCGTGTCGGAGGCGAATATTGCAGGCGAGAAGCGTCATGGCCGGCTTCCCGGCTACCTCTCGGCTCTCCGCTTTTATCCCCTCTCGGAAGTCCCGGGAGGACGCTACGCCGTGAAGATAGGTGTATCCGAGACCGGCCGCCGCGGCGATGAACAGCAAGGCGAAAACCCCGAGAATCTTGTTCAACACGCGCGACTGGCCCAGCCTTTTCATGAGCAGCGCCGAACCCAGAATCAACCCCACGCCCAGGAAAAAATACGCTCCCCGGAGAGCGACGAGTTGGGGCAGATTGCCCAGGCCGATAAAATCCGAGTACATGATCGGTGTATAAAAAGCAAAACTGTCAAAAGCATAAGAGAAACGAGGGCCGATCACGATCAGGGAGATAGATATATAGGACAGGGTTAGAAGATAGATAATGGCTTGGTTGCGAATCAAGGAGCCGATAAAAATCGGCAGGCCGATCATGAAAACGAGAGTGGGCAGACTGAGGAGGCCGATATAGAGAAGATAGGATGCCGCCGCGAAAAGCGTGTGCGAGAAGAAGACGTGGATGACAAACGTGATGAGAAGAACGGCTAAGTTTAAGAGGACGAAGACGCCGAAGATGCCCAAAAATTTCCCCATGACATACTGCCCGTTGGAAAAAGAATGGGCAAAAATCACTTCGGTCGTATCCTGCTTCCGGTCGCGCTTCAGGAATTCCGTAGCCAAAAAAACGGCCATGATTCCCTGAAAGACGTTGAGGATCTTGATGACGATCAACGGAAATGCGCCGGAAAGGGCCCGGCTGAAGTAGAAACTCGCATACGTGGGCATGGCGATCGTGATCATAATCAAGGTCAGGATGACCAGGGCCAGTCCGGAAAAAATGCGGAATCCCCAGGAACGGAAAAGCAGTTTGGCTTCATACCGGGCGATACTTGCGATGGTTTGCGTGGCGCTCATTCCAAGGCTCCTGTTTCCTAATCTATCAAGCTAAGCAGGCCGCTATTCCTCGTCCTCTGCGGACTGCATGAAATAAACATAGGCGTCCTCGAGGTTGGGTTCGACAGATTCCGCGGGCCCATCGACGAAATTTTCCGCGACGATACGGAGCTGGTACCCCGCTTCAGAGGGAATGGCCGATATCACCGGATATTTGGTTTTAAAAAAATCCAATTCCTGGGAAGCGACGGAGACTTTCCAGACCTTTCCTTGAACTTTGGCCGCCAGGTCCACTGGCGCGCCGTCGAAAACGACCCGGCCTTCATTCAAAAGGGCGATCCGCGAGCAGGTCGAGGAGATGTCGCCCACGATGTGGGTGGAAAGCAGAATGACCTTTTCCTGGCGGGACAGGTCGGAGAGGAGGTTGCGGAACCGGACACGCTCTTCTGGATCCAGACCGACAGTCGGCTCATCGATGATCATGATCCGGGGATCGCTGATGAGGGTTTGGGCGATTCCCAGCCTGCGCTTCATGCCTCCGGAGAGTTTGCCGGCTTTGCGATCCCGCGCTTCATAAAGTCCCACATCTTCGAGCGTCTTCTCAATCAACGCAAGCCGTTTTTGCCTTGGTCGTATTCCTCTTAGGCAGCCGACGTAGTCCAGAAACTCCCAAACAGTCAGTCTGGAAAATGAAGCGAATTCCTGGGGTAGGTATCCTGTCATTTGACGGATCTGCTTGCGGTTTTTCCGCAGGTCCAGGCCGTTGATCAGGACCCGGCCGGATGTCGGTTTGAGAAGGGTGACCAGGATTCGTATGAGAGTGGTCTTTCCGGCGCCGTTGGGACCGAGAAGTCCGAACAATCCCTGTTCGATATCCAGATTGACATCCCTGAGCGCGACCGTGCTTCCCCGGTAGCGGTGGGTCAGATTGCGCACAGTAATGGGCGCCAGGCTCTCTCCAGGCATACTCGTCCTTTCACGTCTTATGACATTAGACAATGACTTTTATTGAACCTTTGTGATTATCCCTTCCTCATTTAGACGAACAGCGTGAAACTTTCTTCCTGCTTCTCGACCGGCTGGCCGTTCCGATGCCTGAGACCAAAATATTCAATCCCGTCAAGATTGAAAAATTCTATGCTGGCCTGGAGCTTTCCAAGCTGCCCCGCGCTTGCTTCGAAGCCAGGAATTTTCGTTCTCATTTCCTTCATTTTCACAATATTTGTCCGACTAAATGCATAGATGTCTCAAATTCCAACCCGCATTGACGAGTGGCTTTTTGCCGGCAAGGATTCCTTGCGGCACGGCCTTTTTTCCTATATAATTTATAAATTAAGTATATTAAGCAGAGAAATACCAGGCCGTCCCGTCCGGCGATGAAGGAGGTTGGATGAAAGACAATCCTATAAATCACTCGCTTAGCCGGCGCCATTTTATAAAAGGGGCGGTCGGAAGCGTCGTTTCGACCGTTTGGCTCCATTCCTCACATCTTTTAGGAAGGGAAGCGGCCGCCCAGAATTCCCTGTTCTCGGTAAATGAAATTCCCGGCAATCCTTTTTACAGCCAACACAACCCGAACAACCACGCCGGAATCGACTGCCTGCTTTTCCTCATGGGAAACAACGGCCTCAAGTTTTCCGCTCCAGTCAGACGATGTTTCTTTCCGGCCCTCAAGGGATGATCGCCGCCAACGATATCGTCTTGCTCAAGGTCAACGCCCAGTGGAAATACAGGGGCGCCACCAACAGCGACCTCGTTCGAGGCCTCATCCAGGCCATCCTGAACCATCCAGACGGCTTCACCGGCGAGATCGTGATCTTCGAAAACGGCCAGGGACGCGGCAGCCTCAATTGCGACACATATGCTGCCTACGGAGACAGTACTGTTCATGCCAACGCTCTCAATCCAAGCCATTCTTTTCTCTACTTGGTCGACAATATTTTCAAGGACATCCGAGTTTCCGCGTTCCTGCTTGACCCAATCCGGGACAGGTTTATCGGAAGCACAGACCATGTGACCGACGGCTACAGGTCATTCGAAAATGTCTCCTATCCCTGTTTTAGCACCAGGCAAGGCTACCGGGTGGAACTCCGGGAAGGAGTATGGAACGGGAGCGGCTATAACCAAAATCTCAAGCTCATCAATGTTTCCGTGCTGAAAACGCACGGCGGCTCCGAGATTACAGCCTCGCTCAAGCACTTTTACGGCGTCCTGAGCATGAGCGACGGCGGCAGCGGATTCCGTCATTATAGCGGGCTGGGCGAGACATGCGGAAAAATGGTTGTGTCGGTCCGTCCCCCGGTCCTGAACATCATGGATGCCGTTTGGGTATCGCACAAAGCACTCGAGGGCTATCCGGCAAATACGACCTTTAACACGAACCGGATCGTCGCCAGCCAGGACCCCGTCGCCTTGGATTATTGGGCGGCCAAGCATATTCTTTATCCCATCGATAATAACTATTCCCATCATCCCGATAATGCCACGATCCAAGACTGGCTGCACGTCGCGCAGGGTTTTATCAACAACCGGGGCGGGCTCTACAGCCCTCAAAACGGAATCCTGGTTGACCGGGTCACAAAAAACGAAGAGGACATGGTTGACCCTCTCCCCATTCTTTGGACAGCTTAGAGGCATTATTAAGGTGGATTGAGAGCCTGCCTCTTGTGACCATTTTATCCATTTTAGAGCCCCAAAGCCATTTTTTTCCGTGAACCCCGAAAAAACGGCTTCGCCATTTGACCTACAAACGACGATCTCCAACGGAGCCATGTTAAACCACGGCCTCCGACGCCGGCACGAGTGTCGCCCGCGTCCCAAAATAGACTTCATGCGGCGTCCGATAGCCCAGCGCCTCGTGCGGGCGCTCGTCGTTGTAAAAATCGAAATAGGCGGCAAGATGCGTCCTCGCCTCCAGGACCGTCTGGTAGTCGTGAAGATAAACCTCCTCGAACTTGACCGAGCGCCAGAGCCGCTCGACGAAGATGTTGTCGTACACCCGACCGCGACCGTCCATGCTCACTTTGATCCCTGCGTCTTCCAGACGTCCCGTGAAATCCACGCTCGTGAACTGCGGACCCTGGTCCGTGGTTGTAAATGTCCGGCATCGAGACCCGGAGCGCCCGCCGCAGCGCCTCCAGACAAAAGCCGGTGTCCAGCGTGGTCGAGAGCTCCCAAGACAGGATATAGCGGCTGTGCCAGTCCATGACGACCACGAGATAGACGAACCCATGGGCGAGTCGAATATAGGTGACATCGGCGCACCACGCTTGGTCGGGCCGGTTAATCGTAACTCCTTTCAAAAGATAGGGATAGACCTTATGGTCAGGGCCGCCGGCCGACAGCCGCGGCTTCGGATAAATCGCCTCGAGCCCCATCACCCGCATCAACCGCCGCACCCGCTTAAGATTGACTCCGTAGCCCATCGCCCGCAGGCAGGCCATCATCCGCGGCACCCCGTAGAACGGCCGCTTCGTGAACTGTTCATCGATCAGCCGCATGAGCCCCAGATTATAGGAAGCCTCGCCCACCGGCCGATAATAGAACGTCGAGCGCGAAAGCTCCAGAAGCCCGCATTGCCGGACAACGGACATCATCGCCAACGCTTTTTCCACTTCGGTCCGCTTCATCGCGACAGGAGCGTCTGTGATTTTTTTTTAAGCCACTCCAGTTCCATCTTGAGCCGGCCGATCTCCTGGTACAGCTCCGCCTCGCGCTCCTCGAGCGCCTTCTCCTGCTGCGGCCGGCGCCTGGAAAAAAGCTCGGGCAGCTGCTCCATTAGATGCCTGCGCCACAGCCGGATCTGGTTGGGATGGACGCTGAACTCGCCGGCGATTTGGCCGATCGTCTTTTCCCCTTTGGCCGCTTCCAAAGCCACTTTGGCCTTGAAGGCCGCGTCGTACGTCTTTCTCATACCTGCTAGCATACCATACCTCCCTCTGAGATATGGCAGGCTCAAAATCCACTTATACCCCCTGTCCAGTTTTTGGGGAGTAGCTCAGGTCGTCTATTGCGACAGCGCGACCAGTTTTATTCAGAACGGTCCGAATGCCGTTCTACGAAAGATCTTCGATCGAGAGCACCGGCGAAGAAGATTTTAACGGAAAAAGCGGCCGGCGATACTGAGAATGCTCCTGACAGAGGTCGTGCTTCGGACAAGCGGCCAGGATCGCAAGAGGCCAAAGCCGGCTTTGATTTTTTTCGCCCTGCGCTCGTGGTGGAAAAGGACGATGGCCTTTTCCATGATATCAGGCTTGGCCGCCGTGTAGGGGAACCACCACATCTGGGCCTTCTTTTTGACAAAGTCCCGGCTTATGTATTTGATGTTCATCAAATGGAGATGGCCGTATCGTCCATGCGAACGCCCCATGCCGGTCTGTTTGGGGCCGCCCCAAATAGCCTTGGGCTCGGTGAAAGAAAACATATGGTCATTGACCGTCACCGTGCCGACCTCAAGCTTATCGGCCACATAAGCCGCTAATTTTTTATCCCGAGTCCAGACCGAAGCGGTCAAGCCATAGCGGCTGTCGTTGGCCAGGGCCATCGCTTCCTCGATATCGGAAAAGGGCATGATCGGGATGACCGGTCCGAAGGTTTCCTCTGTCATGACTTTCATCGTGTGATTGACCTTGGTCAAAACTGCCGGGCTGATAAAATAGCCGGGCAGGTCCTTGATCCTCTCTCCTCCGAATAAAACCTGGGCCCCTTTTTGCCTGGCGTCCTGGATATGCTCCTCCACGAGCTCGAGCTGGCTGAAAACCGTCATCGGCCCCATATCGACTCCGGGCTCAAGAGGGTTGCCCACCTTGATTTTTTTTGTGAGTTCGAGCACCCTCGCCGTAAACGCTTCTTCAATCTCCTTGGCGACATACACCCGCTCGACCGACGCGCAGCTCTGGCCCGTGTTCATGAGCGCCGCCCATACGGCTCCTTGGCACGCCCGGTCCAGGTCGGCATCCTTGAGGACGATCATGGGATCCTTTCCGCCCAGCTCCAAGACCGTGTTCGTCAGGTTATGGCTGGCCAGCTCCATGATTCTTTTGCCGGTGGAAACGCTGCCCGTAAACATCACCGTCTGGACATTGGGATTCGTGATCATCTCTTCGGCCTGAGCGGCGCGGCTGTTGACGATATTCAGGACTCCGGGAGGCAGGCCGGCCTCGACGAAGATCTCGCCAATCTTCAGGGCGCAGAAAGGCGTCGAGGTGGATGCCCTGAGTATGACCGTGTTGCCGGCGGTGAGGGCGCTGACGATATCGTAAATGGGAATCAAAAAGGGAAAATTCCAGGGGGAAATGATGAGCGTGGGGCCGAGCGGCTGGTAATGGAAGGCGCTTTTCTTATGGGCAAAAAAGGGAACGTGCGGCTTGGACGTCCTTGGCTTTAAGGACTTGGCAAGAAAATGGGCATAATAATCCAAGACCTCAAGACTCCCCATGACATCGACGGCCAGTGATTCCGCAAGAGGAGACCCTTTTTCCTGAGTCACCAGCCGCACCACCTCTCGGCTTCGACCCAGAAGAATCATTTTGGCCCGGATAAGGTTTTTTTCCTTTTCTCGATGGGGCAAATTCTTCCATGCCGGGAAAGCTTCTTTAGCGGCTCGAACAGCCTCCCGGCATTGCTCGGAGGAGGCCAGAAAAGCCTCGCCCAGCGGCTCCAGCGTCGCCGGGCTTTTGGAGATGATTTTTTCTTTTGAATCAACGCGTTTGTTTCCGATGATAAGCCGTCCGTCCATGGGTCTTACAACCTTCCTTTCAACAGTCTTCTGCACCAAGTCAAGAAAAGACAGACATAGGCATCATAGATCAAGTCGACTCTGAACAGCGGATTGAGAATCCTCGCTTTCAAGAAGAGCCAGAGGACAAGAGATTTGTGCTTGGGAGGGCATCCCCTGATTCTTCTGACTTTTTTCGCCTGGACCTTCCCTTCGATTTTCGAGCACGTCCCGATGATCAACAGCCTCTCGGCAACGATATCCCCGGGATATACGCCGATGACCGCCGTCCAATGAGGGAGCTTTGTCCAGAGCTTCGGCTTCCTGTCTTTGATCATATAGAGCCAATCCAAAAAGACGCCGTGGCAGCCGCCACCGCAGTAGGGCTCGCCGCTCCTGACCTTTATGTTGCAGTCCACGTCATCGACTTTAATGAGGCCTACCTCCCAGGTCCTCGTCCGTTCTTGGATCTCGGCGAGCGAAATATCGCCGGCGATCTCGATATCCTTGAGGTCGAGCGAACCGTAGCCCCGCTCCGCAGCCAGGGCCAGGTGCCGGATATTCCTCGGGTCGAGGTGGAAAACATGGGCGCAGACAACGTCATGGGCCAGGGGGTCGTTCGACATGATCACGATTCCCAGATGCCGCCCATGCTGGGTGAGATGATTGCCTCCCATGGAAATTTCGATCGCATCCGTGGCGATAAAATCCGGGCGGCCGACCTCGAGCAGGTCGACGATTTTCTCATCCAGGTTGTAATTATGGTTCCACATCCGTTGCCGGTCGCAGAGGATCCCGATGTTGAGTTTGATGGCCGCCGTCAGCCCGTGCGCCAACAAGTTGGTCTTGAGCTTGGGCGCATAGATAAGAAAATCTTGCTCAACGATTTGCCTGGCGGTCCTGATTTCTTTATGGATTTTCCCTTTCCGAAGCGCGACGGTTGTTTTCTTCGCTTCTTCAATCGGCTGGAGTTTGACCTTGTGCTTCTTGGCCAGCCGGTAATAGCCGGCACGCCGGAACATGCGCGAGGTGGGAATCGCGGCCCCGCATTTCTCGGCGATCGTGATTTTCACATCGGAATTTTCGTCTTTGAGGGCGCCCAGAACCCCGTCCAGGAATTCAGATCGAGTGAAGGCGGAAGGCGTCACCTTTGGATGGGACATGACGACATTGGGCTTGATCGTAACCCGGCCTTTGACTTGAGCGGCCAAGCCAAGCTCGCGAAGACCTTCCCTAATGATCTTTTCGATCGCAGCAGGGTCGTAGTCGGGCGCTCGACGGATGATGACCTTCGGCTTAGCCATTCTGATCAAGCCTCCTTTTATGCCCTCAAGTATATAATTTCATCTTGCGCTATTTCAACATTTTTGGGAGCCGGGGCATGAAACCCCGCCCTGCGACCAAGGGGGCGACTCCCCCCTGGAACCCTCTCGAGCGGTTCCCCGTGGCAAGCCACGGGGCATGTGAACCGCTCGTCAATTTTTTTTCTTATGGCATCAAGAGAAACTTCATCTCTATGCCCATTTGAAGTAAAATAACCTGGCGGAAAGAAAATGATCAGAGGCAAAACAACCCGGGCGGGTTGGCTGTTCGGGCTGCTGGCAATGTTCTTAATTAATGGAGCGGCGTCCGGCATAGAACATCAAAAATCCGATGACCTGAACGTATTTTTTGCCAAGAGACAAGTGACGATTGCCGTCACGGATTCCGGCCTGGGCGGGCTATCCATCATGGCCGAGGCGGCTGTCCGGCTCAAGGAAGCCAAAATCTTCGAAAACGTGCGCCTGGTTTTTTCCAACGCCCTCTTCTCGAATGAAAGCGGATACAACAGCCTGAAGACGCGCGCCGAAAAAATCGCCGTTTTCAACAGCGTTCTCGACCGCATCGAAAAAAATTATCGTCCTGACCTGATCCTCATCGGCTGCAACACTCTTTCCGTCCTCTACCAAGATGCGCCCTTTTCCAAAAAGACGAAGATTCCGGTTGCCGGCATCGTCGATGCCGGGGTCGGGTTGTTCTTAAGAGCGCTCGAAACGAATCCCGACGCTTCTTTGATTCTCTTCGGCACGGAAACGACCATCGGCGAGGGAGAGCATAAAAGGAAGCTGATGGAATCCGGCATTCCAGAAAAAAGAATCATCGCCCAGGCCTGCCCTGAGCTGGCCGGCTATATCGAAAACGGATATCAAAGCGATGAAACGGGCCTGTTGATCGCCTCCTATGTCGATGAGGCCTTGGCCAAGCTGGCTGATCCCAAGGCTCCCGTCTGCGCAGGCCTGGTCTGCACGCATTACGGGTATTCGCTAAGACTATGGAACAAAGCCTTTGTGGGACGCGGCCGAAAGCCTTTGGACATCCTGAACCCAAACTCTCAGATGTTGGATTTCATGTTCGAGCCTGAATACAAGAATCGGGTGAAGAAAACGGTAATATCGGTGCGGGTTGTCTCCATGGTCGAGATCACCGCCGACAAGAGAAAATCGCTCGGCGGATGGCTGGAGAAGGTTTCGCCGGAAGTAGCGGCCGCTCTGGCAAATTACGAGCTTAGGCCTGATCTTTTTAAATGGCAGGAATATATCAAGAAATGAAAGTGGTGCGGGTCGCCTTGACGGCGCGCGTTCCTAAACGAAGGTCACTTCATGCGACCCTTTGACGAGCTCGCCGATAATCCAGGATTTCTGGCCTGATCTCTGAAAAAGCCGGACCGTTTTCCCCGCATCTCCGCCCGCCACGACGATAACCATGCCGATGCCCATGTTAAACGTGCGGAACATCTCTCGCTCGTCAACCGCTCCCCTTTTCTGGATCGTGCGGAAAATAGCCGGGACAGGCCAAGATCCCTTCCGGATGCGGACTTCCAGCCCGTCCGGAATCACGCGGGGAATATTATCGTAAAAACCGCCGCCCGTGATGTGGGCCATAGCTTTGATGCGGACTTTTTTCATCACCGAAAGGATGGACCGCGTATAAATCCGCGTCGGCCTGAGCAGCTCCAGCCCCTGCCTGCCCCTCATCTCTTTCTCTGTAAACACCTTGCGGGCCAGCGAAAAGCCGTTGCTGTGGAGGCCGCTCGAAGCCAGCCCGATGACCTTGTCCCCTTTCCGGCAGCGCCGGCCGTCGATGATCTTTTCCCGGCTGACGATCCCGACGCAAAACCCCGCCAGGTCCCATTGGCCTCTTTCGTACAATCCCGGCAGCTCAGCCGTTTCGCCGCCCAGGAGGGCGCAGTTGGCCTCGCGGCAGCCCGTGACGATCCCTTTCATTACGTCCGTCAGCATTTCTTTTTCCAACCCGCCGCAGGCGATATAATCCAAGAAGAAGAGCGGCTCGGCGCCCGTCACCACAACATCGTCAACGCTCATGGCGACCAGATCAATCCCCACCGTATCGTACTTCTTAAGAAGGTCCGCAATCATAAGCTTTGTCCCAACACCATCCGTGGAGGAGACAAGGACCGGATTTTTGACATCCTTGAGCCGCGGCAAAAAAAGCCCGCTGAACCCGCCGATTCCCCCTAAAACTTCTGCGCGTTGCGTGGATTTGACCAGGGGCTTGATCCTTTTGATGAATTCATCGGCTTCATCGATATTAACGCCGGCTTTCTTATACGTAAGTGCCGCCATGACAAATCTCCTAACTGCTTATAAATCAAGGACTTTATATCATTCCCTTTCGAGCAAGTCAAACATGGCATTTTTCCAAAATTTTATGTAACCTTTTCTTAAAAACGAAGTCTTTACTAATGAACCGCTGATGAAAAACATGTATCTTAGGCGCAAAATCCCAGGCAGGATCATCCGGTGACCGATAACCAATTGATGGAAGAGGCCAGGGACGGAAAAGTCGAAAAGCTGGCCGTTCTTTTTGAGAGGCATCACGTGGCTTTGTTCAATTATTTTCTCCGGCTGACGGGCAACCGGCCCGGCAGCGAAGACCTGGTCCAGGAGGTCTTCATCCGGATCCTCAAGTATCGTGCGACTTACCAAGGAAACGACAAGTTCACGCTCTGGATGTACAAAATCGCCCGCAATGCCCATATCGACCACCTGCGGAAGCAAAAAGACACGGTGCCTCTGGAAGACCAGTTCGAGGAACTCCGGAGCCCGGAGCTCATCCCGGAAGAGAAGGTCGAAAAAGCCCGGCAAGCGGCCCTCCTCTCCAGGGCGCTGAAAAAGCTCTCTCCCAAAAAAAAGGAAATCCTGCTCCTCAGCCGCTTCGAGAATTTAAAATATCGGGAGATTGCCGAACTCATGGAATGCCCGGTGGGGACAGTCAAAGTCCTTATCCACCGCGCCGTTCGGGAGCTCGGCCAGATCTATTCGCAACTTTCCCAGGAGGCGTGCCGCCATGAAATGTGAAGACATCAAGGAACGGATGCCGGATTTTCTCACCGGCGATTTGGATAAAAAATCAAAGGCCGATTTCGACGCCCACCTCCCAGGCTGCCCGGCCTGCGCCGAAGAGCTGAGGCAGCTGATCGAGACCTGGACCAGGCTGGGTGTTCTGGCCGTAGAGCAGCCCTCCGCCGACCTCCGCGGCCGTTTTTACAGCATGCTGGAAGCCTATAAGGAAGGGCTGGATGCGGAAAGGCCCGCGGCTTTGCCGAAAAAGAAATTTTCTCTCTCGTTCGGCCGGATCTGGCCCCGGCAACCCGTTTTTCAGTTTGCGGCCGCCCTCGTTCTTATCGTTCTCGGCATCACGGCCGGCTATCTCTTCAGGAACCCGCAGGCCCAGCTGTCCCAGCTCCACCAGGAAGTCGACGGCATGCGCCAGATGGTGGCCGTCTCGCTCTTGCAGCAGCCTTCATCCTCGGACCGGATCCAGGGCGCAGGATTCAGCTCCCAGGTCAAAGCCCCGACTCCGAAAACGCTCGACGCACTTCTCCAGACCCTGGATCATGACCCGAATATCAATGTCCGACTGGCCGCCGTCGACGCGCTCTACCTCTTTTCGTCTTATCCCGCCGTGAAAGACAGAATCGTCCAGTCGCTGGCCAAGCAGGAGTCGCCGCTTATGCAAGTCGCTCTGATCGACCTCTTGGTCGGCATCCGCGAGCAGCGCGCCGTCGAGGCCTTCAAAGCGCTCATCCAGAGGGAGAAGCTCAACCCGGCCGTCAAGCAGAAAGCCGAACTCGGCATCCGGCAGCTCAGTTTCTAGGAGATGATCATGAATAGACATGCCATTCCGGTCCTCATCATCATTTCACTGGCGGCTTTAGTCTTTGCAGAATCCGTTTATAAGTTCGAGGAAAAAGAGGAGATCCAGAAGACCTTGAAATTCCGGGACCCCGCTAAACCGAAAGTGCTTCAGTTGGACAATGTCTTCGGCGGGATCGATGTCCAGGGCTACGATGGTAACCAGGTCGAGCTCGTCGCCCATAAAACGATCAATGCCAAGACCCAAGACAAGATCCAGAAAGCCAAGGAGGACGTCAAGCTCGATATCAAAGAGAGCGGCGGCACAATCGACATCTATGTCGATGGGCCGTTCCGCTGCCAATGCGAGAACGGCAAAGGCCTCAGGTGGCGGGACTGGGGGTACGAGGTGCATTATGACTTCTTTCTCAAAGTCCCCCGGCAAACGAGCCTCACCTTGAAGACCGTCAATCACGGTGATATTGCCGTGAAGGGCGTCGATGGGACATTTGACATCAACAACGTCAACGGCAAGATCGAGATGGAGGGCGTCGCCGGATCGGGCGAGGCGCACACCGTCAACGGCAAGGTCAAGGCCGGATTCAGCCGCAACCCGAACGCCGACTGCTCTTTCCGCACCGTGAACGGCGACGTGGAGCTGTCATTCCACGAGGGGCTGTCCGCGGAAGTCAAGATGAAAACGTTCAACGGGGAAGCCTTCTCGGATTTTGAAGTCAAGGCTCTTCCCGCCTCGGCCGAGGTCAAGGAAAGCCGGAATACAAACAAGACAAAATTCGTCTATAAGCGCAACCAGTTCACCCGGGTCCGCATCGGAAAAGGCGGGCCGGCCATTACCTGCGATACGCTGAACGGCGATATTTTGATAAAGAAAAGCCATTAAGGAGGAATTCATGAAAAGACAAATTCTCATTGGAATCGCCATCCTGCTGGCGGCGGGGATCGTCCCGTTCGCCCAACAAGCCCAAACGGACCGCGTGACCGTTCCCCTGAGCAACCCGGGAAAGCCGGGGACCGTGGAAGTCAGCGTTCTGATGGGCAGCATCAAGGTCGTCGGATACGAAGGAAAAGAGATTATTGTCGAAGCCACGCCCCGGGATAAAAACATCAAGGACTATGAAAAAACGACCGGATTAGCGGCGGTCGTCGTCGCTCCGGCCGCGCCCAGACCCCCCCGTCCCGCGTATTTATTCGGCGACAAAGATAAGGACAAGGAAAAGGAGCAAAAGGATAAGGGGGCCGGCATGAAGCGTATTCCTATCGAAAACACAGGCCTGACCATCGAAGAAGAAAATAACACGGTGACGATCGAGGTCGAAGCCTGGAGGCGGGCAGTCGATTTGAACATCAGGGTTCCCTTCGCCACTTCGCTTAAACTAGAAGGAGTCAACCTCGGAGAGATTTCCGTTGAGAATGTGACCGGGGAAATCGAAGTTGAAAACGTGAACGGCGGGATCAAGCTGGCCAACATCGCAGGGACGGTCGTGGCCAACTCGACAAACGGAGATATCACGGCGGTGCTCAGCAAAGTCACTCCCGACAAGCCCATGTCATTTGCGACATTCCACGGCGACATCGACGTCACGCTGCCGGCCGATATCAAGGCCACGCTCAAGATTAAATCCACTCAGGGCGAAGTGTTCAGCGATTTTGATATCGCCCTTAAAACGGTTCCTGCAAAACCCGAGGAAATCGCTAAGAAAGAGGGAGGAAAGTATCGGATCGAGCTCGACCGGTCAGTCTACGGAACGATCAACGGCGGCGGGGCGGGACTCAAGCTCCAGAATTTCAGCGGCGACATCTACATCCGGAAGAAGAAGTAAGCGAACAAATTCGGGGACGGGTACTTCATTCGGCAAGGAGGCACCTGTCCCCTTTTTTTTTAGAAAAAATGGCTCCCGTCCATTTCGTGTGGGTCATAAAACAGGGAGTCCGTAACGCTCTTGCTCCCGCGAAGGTTTTTTACGCCGTTCCCCCTCCGTCTTCTCGGCGCTACGGAACTCGCACCGTGGCTCGGTTCATCTCCCCTGATTCGTGCCGAATATTCAGAATCACAGCAGGTCGTGGCGAGGCTCGCACAGTCCTCGCGCTCCGAAGACGGAGTCCCCTCGAAGACGGCGAGGGAAGGCTAAACCTTCGCTGATGGTCGCTGCGAACGTCACGGACTCCCAAATTCACCCACACGATAGGGAATGAGCCGGAAATATTTCTTATTCTCTAATAATGACCGTGTGGATCCCAAAGGCCTTGA